>Ga0209101_1000018_pt1 | contig 135019 bp, 102 predicted proteins | sample ConPoolayeCmetaG_FD_185481 | JGI IMG/M metagenome (GOLD analysis project Ga0209101, IMG submission 185481) | Hot spring microbial mat communities from California, USA to study Microbial Dark Matter (Phase II) - Cone Pool mat layer C metaG... ... | reverse complement strand
TTTCTCTATCGGAACTTTATTCAGGAAAAAGAAGCTTCGTCTGAGAAGGCGGGCGATCTGTCTCTACGGATCGTAGGGGCTGCTATCGAGCGTGCTGGCAAGATCATCGATGCGCTGAAATTCTACGAAGATTTGCAAAAGTCCGAGTCTGAAGAGTTGAAATGGTTCGCTACTGAACGGTTGGTTCACAATCTGGAGCGCTACGCAAAATATTTGGGCGACAAAGAAAAAAAAGAGCAGGCCCAAGAGAAGCAGTTGCGCGCGCAGGATATCCGCAAAAAGCATCACCTTGGAGACCGACCAATCCCAGAATATCCCGTATTGAGTACTGACAACGAATCGGAGGAGCCGTTAGAATGGAGCCTCGGGCCTCTCAAGATAGTCTTGTCCAAAGTCCATGGGCGGCTCCGTATAGAGCACACAAAGTACTTCGAGATCGTTACCGTTGACATGAAAGGAGACCTACGGGGTGATGCTGACTATTTACAAGTTAAAGGAAAACCGGCCGTCTGGGAGATTCCTAAATGGCATGCGAAGATCAGTTTGGTCGATCGAAAGGCCGGAAAGCGCGTCCTCGTTGAGATCGATAATCATCGGCGCGAGTTTTCCCTAAATATCGGTAATTGAGTGGTTGCCGTTATGGAGATCTCTGACGAGGGTGAGCGGCATATGTGGCTTCTACGGTCGGGAGACGAGGGCCTCGGCGGTGTCGAAACTATTAACCTTTAAATGCTCGCGCAGAGTTCCAAAGTCCAAAAAGACATCTCATGTATTTTTCTCTCCTTTTCCTACATATTGCAGGCGGAGCCCTTGCCTTGTCGGGTGCTGTGGGTGCGCCGGCGAGCCCGAAGGGCGGGCGGTGGCACCTTTACTTTGGGCGGGCATTTGCCGTTGGAATGCTAATGGTTGTCGTTACGGCTTTACCCATGGCCATCATTAGGCCCAACCTTTTTCTCTTTTTGGTGGGCATTTTTAGCGGCTATCTGGTGCTCACCGGGTGGTTGCGCGTGCGGAACCGCAGCGGGGTGCCTCGACTGGTGGATTGGGTCGCCGCCGGCGCGATGGCGGTTGCCGCGGTGGTCATGTGTATTTGGGGTATTGTTTTGCTTCGCAGTGGTCATTCTATGGGTGTGGTTCTGCTCGTTTTCGGCGGCATAGGCGGTGCTTTTGCCGTAACCGACCTGTTCTTCTTAAAGGCTAAGCGGTACGTTGGTGTTGTCCGTGTCAGCAGCCACCTAACCCGCATGTTGGGTGGTACCATTGCTGCGGTGACGGCTTTTGTGGTGACGAATGTTCGGTTTGAACCGGGCTTTGCGCTTTGGTTGGCGCCCACGTTGGTTCTTACACCGGTGATTGTATACTGGAACTTTCGGATTAGGCGCTATGCAGAAAGAGCATAGAGCCGCGCAAGTGTTTTGCTTTGGTGGGGTATTTGACGCGCATGGGTTGCGCGGCGCTTGTACGGGAAAGTGTCCGGTGGAGACCGGACGGCAACGCATAGGGCACAGGCAGCCGGTTTGCTTCTGTCTGTCCACAAGGCCCTGCCCCTATTGCTATAGAGGGCACAGCGTCCGAGAGCAGCGGGGCAGGGTGCGCTCTTGTTTTTACTTGCGCACGTCCACTGCGATGCGCCAGGGGCGGTTGGCGAGGTCCCAGGCGGTGTAAAAGGCCAGTTGTGCGCGTTTGGCGGCGATTTCGCAGTTTATTTTGTCGGCGGTGTCGGTGGGTCGGTGATAGTCGGCGTGGGTGCCGTTGAAATAGAAGATGGCGGGTATGCCTTGTTCGGCGAAGTTGTAGTGGTCGCTGCGTTCGTAGAAGCGGTTGGGGTCTTTAGGGTCGTTGTACTTGTAGTCGAGTTCCAGTTGGGTGTACACGGCATTGGCGAACTCGTTGATTTCGTGTAGGTCGGTGCTCATGCGGTTGGAGCCGATGACGTATATGTAGTTGGGGTTGTTGGCGTGTCGGTTGTCTACGCGGCCGATCATGTCGATGTTGACGTTGGCGATGGTGTTTTGGAGGGGGAAGAGGGGAAATTCGACGTAAAATTTCGAGCCGAGTAGGCCCTTTTCTTCTCCACTGACCAGCATGCACACTACACTGCGCTTGGGCCCTACGCCTGCGGCTTTTGCGGCGGCGAAGGCCTGAGCGATTTCGATAACTCCGGCCGTGCCCGAGGCGTTGTCGTCGGCGCCGTAGTAGATGACCTCGCCGGAGCTGCCCAAGTGGTCGTAATGGGCGGTAACGATGACGAACTCGTTTTTGAGCAAGGGGTCTATGCCTTCGATGAAGCCCACGACATTGGAGCCCTCCAAGGTCTGCACCTGTTTGGCCATGCGTACTTCGAGGTCGCTTTTAATCTTAGCGGGCTTGAAGGCGGTGGTGTTTCGACGGTTAGGGTTGAAGAGCGCGGCGGCATCGTCGGTCTTTTTGCCCAAGAGGGCTCGGGCGACATCCTCGGTGATGAACATGAAGTTCACCATGCCTTCGTACAAGGGGGTAGTGTTCGGCAACCAAGGCGTCCAGCCCGTAGTGGAAAGCAGGCGTCGGTTAGCGCGCGCCGTTTCAGTTAAGGCAGTGTCGATAATGAAGACGAAGGAGGCGCCCTTTTGGGCGGCGAGCTTGATTTTGCGCGTCCAATCTATCGTCCAGGTGGTGCGGGCATCTGTTCGGGTCAACAGCGAGCGGCCTTGCTCGTCAACGGGTTCGCCGGAGTAAAACAGTACGACCTTGCCGCGCACGTCGGTGTTGGCGTAGTTATTGATTTTTTCCGTTTCGATGCCGTAGCCGACAAAAATCACTTCTTTGGCCTTTAGGTGGGGCAGGTCTTTGTTGTAGGCCGGGTAGACGAGGTAATCTTTTCGATGGGTGTACGTGTTTTCCCCTATCCTCAGGCTCAGCTCCGCCCAACTTTCGCGCTTGAGAAAGATGTTTTGAAAGTACGTATTTCGGTCGGCCACAGGAGGCAACTTCATGGCCTTGAATTGTTCGGCGATAAAATCGGCCGCTTTGCGTTGCCCTTCGGTGCCCGTCTCGCGGCCGGCCATGGCGTCGGATGCCAGGGTGTCGATAAGCCGTCTGAGGTCTTCGGGCGTAATCGTCGCACCGAAGGGTCTGGGGTCGGGCACTCGATAATAGCGCGGGCGCAACGACAGGCGCGCCGTGATAGAGTCGTCATAGGTGTGCTGCGCAACGGCAGCGGAGCCGACGAAAGCGAGCCAAGCGGCAATAACGAGACAAGTGCGCATAAGCAAAGGTAGTGGTTAAACACAGGCAATTTTTTCGACGCGGCGTTGGTGGCGTCCGCCTTCAAAGGGTGTTTCGAGGAAGATGCGCACCATGGCTTGGGCTAAGATTTCCGTTACGAAGCGAGCCGGTAACGCGATCACGTTGGCGTCGTTGTGCCGGCGGGCCAAGGCGGCTATTTCCTCCGTCCAGCACAGGGCGCATCGAATACCTTGGTGTTTGTTGGCGGCCATGGCTACGCCGTTGCCGCTGCCGCACAGGACGATACCCCGATCGGCCTGGCCCGATTCTACGGCCGTTGCCACGGCATGGGCGTAGTCGGGGTAATCTACGGCATGCGGCGAATGGGTGCCGAAGTCTTGCACGCTATGGCCTTTGTGATGCAGCATGGCCACTATACTGTTTTTGTATAGATAGCCGGCATGGTCGCAACCGATGGCAATTCTCATAGGATGTCGATAGATTTTCGCGTCCAAAGGTACGGCAAGCCGCCTCAGCTTGCAGAGGGGTCTTCGTTTAATCGCCTAAAGGCGTGTTTGCTGCGCCGGATGTATTTTTGAGGCGCATTTTTCTGACGAATAATCTCGCTATGCGCTTCCTCCTCTACTCCTTGCTGGGCACGCTGACATGTGCCGCATCGGCTCAGGCCCCTTCGGCCTTGCCGGACAAAATTTCGCCATTGGTGTGGAAAAGTCTCTTGACCGGAGAGCCTACCGATGTGCTGGTCGTTTTTTCGCAAAAAGCAGACCTCTCTGCGGTAGCCCATTTAAAGGGCAAGGTTCAAAAAGGCCAATACGTGTACCGCACCCTGGTGGAGACGGCAGAGGCCGGCCAGCAGCGCGCGCGGGCTTTGCTGCGCCGGCACGATGCGCGTTTTCGGTCGCTGTACATCGTCAACGCCATAGCCGTTTCGCAGGCGGATGCTGCGCTGTTAGTCGAAGTGGCTGCTTTGCCGGAGGTCGCCTACATTGCTCTGGATCCTACCCAGCCTTTGGCAATCCCGGAGCGGCAGCAAGGCGCCGTTGTGAGCAATCGGGCCGGCGTAGAGTGGGGGGTAGCCGCCATACGAGCCCCTGAGGTGTGGGCTATGGGATACACCGGCCAGGGCGTTACCGTTGGCGGAGCCGATACGGGCTATGAGTGGTGGCACCCGGCCATTCGCAACCAGTACCGCGGCTACGACCCTGCTACGGGTGCCGTTCAGCACGACTATCACTGGCACGATGCCATACACGAAATCAGCCCTCTGAGCGGCGACAGCGTGCCCGACCCGGCCAACAATCCCTGCGGGGTGAACGTGCCCTATCCGTGCGACGACCACGACCACGGCACCCACACCATGGGCACCATGGTGGGCGACGACGGTATGGGCAATCAAATCGGCGTAGCGCCGGGTGCACGCTGGGTTGCCTGCCGAAACATGGAGCGCGGCAACGGCAAGCCCTCTACCTACTTGGAGTGCTTCGAGTGGTTCTTGGCTCCCACCGACCTCAACGGCCAGAATCCTCGACCCGATATGGCGCCTCACGTCGTCAACAACTCCTGGTACTGCTCGGTAGCGGAGGGTTGCACCGACCTGGCCATTAACGACTTGCTGCGACAGGCCATTGTGGCTTTGCGCGCAGCCGGCGTCGTAGTAGTGGTCAGCAACGGCAACTCGGGCTCGAAGGGTTGTGCCAGCACATTCGGTCCGCCGGCCTATTTTGAAGAAAGCTTTAGCGTGGGCGCTACAGCCGAAAACGACTCCATCACCGGCTTCAGCAGTCGCGGGCCGGTGACGATTGACGGCAGTGGTCGGCTTAAGCCCAACGTGGTGGCACCGGGCGCTGCCGTGCGCTCTTGCGTGCGCAACGGGGGCTATGCGCACTTTTGGGGAACGAGCATGGCCGGCCCTCACGTGGCCGGTTTGGTGGCGCTTATCCTTTCGGCACGGCCGGACTTGGCCGGGGAGGTGGCGCTTATAGAAGACCTCATCGAGCAGACGGCCGTGCCTAAGTTCGGCTGGCAAGATTGCTCCGACAGCAGCGGCTTGGCTTATCCGAACAACACCTACGGCTACGGCCGAGTGGATGCGCTCGCCGCCGTGCTCCGAGCGTTGACTGTCGGCACTGCCGCGGTGCCTCCTGTTTCGCCCTTTGAAGTTGCCTTAGTGCAAAATCCGGTAGCCGATCGACTGCATTTTCGGGTAGAACGCGTCGCAGAACCGGTGAGCATTGCTCTGTACAGCGCAGATGGCCGTCTGATACAGGCTTATTCACCTGTTTTCACTTCTGGGGACGTGTTTCTGCCTCTGCCTAATCTTCAGCCGGGCGTCTATTTTTGGAAGGCTACCGGCGGACCGTATGTTCGCTCGGGAAGGTGCATTCGACGGCCCTGAGCCTTGCTCAAGCAGTGATGACCCGCAGCGGCCCCCATCGGAGCAAGAATTCAAACACCAGCAAACAGAAGGCGAGGGTCAAGACCCAAAAGAACAGCTCTGTTCGGTGGGTAATTATTCGGCTTTGAACCTTTGCCGCCTCTAAACGGTCGATCTCGAGACGGATGCTCCCTACGGCAGCAGTGTCGGTAGCCCGAAAGAAACGCCCGCCCGTGGTAGTAGCCATTTCCTGCAGTAGGGCGGTGTCTAAAGTCATCTTCCGCCGGGCAAAATCGTAGCCGCCGTCAAAGCGCCGCCGCGCAGGGGATTCGACCACCCCATCGCGGCCTATCCCTATGGCGTATATTCGCGTGCCCAGCGAACGGGCCATCTCGGCCGCCTGCAAAGGGCCGATGTCGCCGCCGTTGTTCTCCGCATCGGTGAGCAGGAGGATGGCCTTTTCCGCCGCCGAGGAGCTGCGGCTCAGGTGATGCAAGGCAGTGGCCACTCCCATGCCGATGGCCGTGCCCTCCGGAAGGCGCCCTACCTGGGCATTGGCCAAAAAGGCTTGCAACAGGCGATGGTCCAGCGTCAAAGGGCAATGGGTAAAAGCACCACCGGCAAATAGCACCAAGCCAATGCGGTCGTGAGGCCGGCCGGAGATCCATTTTAATGCCAACTCCTTCGCTGCGCTTATTCGGTCGGGCAAGAGGTCTTTAGACAACATGCTGTGCGACACGTCTAACACTACGAAGATGTCCCGTGCTTCTACCTCCTCTTTCTCCTCAAAGTTTAACCACTGCGGTCTCGCCATCGCCACCGCCAATAGCATCAGCACCAGCCACCTCACGTACGGAATACCCACACGGGCATACACTACCCACGTCTTCACTCCTTTCAATGCCTCTTGCCTCGAAACCTGTAGCGCTACGTGCCGCCTGCGCTCCGCGCGACGATAGCCGTAGGCCATGGCCAGCACGAGCAATACCAGCAATAGCCACAGCGGCTCGGCAAAAGCAACGGGAAAAGACATAAGGGCAGAGCTTACACCGGCAAAAGTAAGGTAGGCCGGCTTTGGCAGGAGCAGGCCGACGGCATGTTTGATAACGGTCGAGGTGCTCTCTCGACGGCCGTCTCCATCGAAAAAGCACCTCGGTGCCTCAAAATACCGGCAGTTTTAAGGCTTGCCTTTACATCCCGAAAGCATAGTATTGTACGCCCGGTTTGTCTTCGTAGATACCTTCAAGCATCACGCCGCCTTTGCGACCGCGCAAGGCGCGCACAAAGGTGTCCACGTCGGTCACCGGCTTGCCGTCCAGGCGGGTAATGATGAACCCTTCGCGCATAGAGGTAGAACGGCGGATTTTCCCTTCGGTAATGGACTTTACTCGCAGGCCGCCTTCTATTTCAAGTCTTTGCGCCGTCTTCTTATCGATGGCCTCCAGTTCGATGCCCAAGAGGTCGAGCACGTCGCCGTCGCTGCTGTTCTTGGCAGCAAGAGTAGTCTTTCCGCTGCGCGACGTCAGGCGTACTTCAAAGGTTTTTGTCGTGCCCTTGCGATTGACCTTTACCTTGACCACGTCACCGGGGCGATGGCGAGCGACCAGCTCCTGCAGGGTAGAGGAGTTGGTTACGGGAGCGTCGTCGATGCTGACGATGACATCTCCCGGCTTGATGCCCGCCGCACCGGCGGCGCTGTTCTCCAGCAGGCTATCTACATAAGCGCCTTGGGTTACCTCGAGCCCTTTCTCTCGGGCCAAGTTGCCGTCTACGTTGCGCACCATGACCCCCAGGACGCCCCGCTGCACCATGCCGTACTGCATGAGGTCTTCCACGACCTTGCTCACGATATTGGAAGGCACGGCGAAGCCGTAGCCGGCGTAGCTGCCGGTATTGGAGGCAATGGCCGTGTTAATGCCGATAAGGCCGCCCTCCAGGTTGACCAGGGCCCCTCCGCTGTTACCGGGATTGATGGCGGCATCGGTTTGAATAAAGCTTTCTACGGCGAATTGCTCGCGCAAAATGTTGATGTTTCGCCCCTTAGCGCTCACAATGCCGGCCGTCACGGTACTGGTCAGGTTGAAGGGGTTGCCCACTGCCAATACCCATTCGCCCACGCGCACCACATCGGAGTTGGCGAAGGGAATGGTGGGCAGATTCTTTTCCTTTATTTGAAGCAGGGCTAAATCGGTAGTAGGGTCAGAGCCGACCACAATCGCCTTGTAGGTGCGGTTGTCGTAGAGCGTTACTTCGATATCCTCCGCATTGGCGATGACGTGGTGGTTGGTCACGATGTAACCGTCTGAAGCGATAATAACTCCGCTGCCCGTGCCCACAGAAGGTTGTAAATCGGGAAAGTTGAAATAGCGCTCGAAAGGACTCCCAAAAAAGTCGTCAAAAGGACTGCGCGACCTAGCCCTCTGCTGCACGGCAGTGGATTTCACGTGTACCACCGCCTGCATGGCCGTTTCGGCTACTTTAGTAAAATCCAGTAGGACAGGCTCTCCGTTTTCCCCTATCGTGTAACCTACCCCTCGCGCCGGTGCGCCGCTGATGTGTTCGATTTTAAGCGTAGACTGAGGCCGGTCGAAGGTGTAGTGGTAGACTGCCAAGCTTGCGCTCGACACTAGGAGCGCCACTATGCCGGAAAATAACAATATCTTTTTCATAGAACGATGCAGAGTTTTTTTGCTGCGTCAATGTAGATGAAACGATGGAACGACGCTTCTCGGTAGTGCGCTCCGACGAACGGAGCATTTTTGTCGGCCAAAAAAGGCTTTCATCGTACCTAACGAAAAGGCGCCCTGCCAGAACGAGTCCACAGGACGCCTTTGTATTTTCACCACACAGCCGCACCCCCCTTGGTTTCGATGCCGGCCTTACTGGATGGCGATCTGACGAGCCGGCAAGGCCTTGGCTTCCTCCCGCTTCGGGATTTGGATGGTCAACACGCCGTTCTCGTACTTAGCCTTGATTTTGTCGTAGTCCACCGTGCTTTTGGGCAGATGGAAGCTGCGCTGGAACGACTGATAGTTGAACTCCCGACGCGTGAAGCGCTCGCCTTCTTTCACCTCATTTTCCGACTTCCGCTCGGCCGAGATGCACAGAACTTCGTTTTCCAGTTCGATCTTGAAGTCCTCTTTGGCCATGCCCGGAGCCGCCATCTCTACCGTGAAGCCCTCTCCGTCTTCTTTAATGTTAACGGCCGGCAGCGTAGAATTGACCGCGGCAAACGAGGTGTTCATCAGGTCCGACAGGCTGCGGCTGAGGAAGTCGTCAAAAAACCGCGGAAAAGCGGGGAACAACGACGAGGAATTGCTTCTAATCAGTGTCATATTCACCTCCTTGAATTTTTTACGTGAAATGGTTTGAAAACGCCCTATGCCCATCAAGCCCCGTACCACGGCCGGCAAAGGGCCATTTTTACCGATGCGGAACCAATTTTGCTGCCATAGTGTCATTTCATTATGGTTTAAATGACAAAAAGTCATCATTCTGCAGTTTGCTTTTGGCCAGGCGCGCGTATTGAGTACGAATAGCCTCTTGAAGGGCAGCAGAGTAAGCGGTGATCTTCGGTTTTTCCTTTAAGATGCCGGGTGTGCGCGTACCTTTGCCTTTATGAATACCACTAAGCGCACCCTAAAACTATTTAATACGCTGAGCGGTAAGAAGGAGGTCTTTACACCGCTGCAAGAGGGTTTTGTCGGCATGTACGTGTGCGGCCCGACGGTCTACAACCAAGTGCATCTGGGCAACTGCCGCACATTTACCAGTTTTGACGTTATTTACCGCTACCTGCTGCATCTGGGCTATCGGGTGCGGTACGTGCGCAACATCACCGATGTGGGGCACTTGACCGACGACGGAGAAGATCGCATGGCCAAAGGGGCGCGTTTGGATAGATTGGAGCCTATGGAGGTGGCCCACAAGTACACGCTGGATTTTCACGAGATGATGCGCACGCTGAATAATCTGTCGCCTAGCATAGAGCCGCGGGCAACAGGCCATATTCCGGAGCAGATCGAAATGGTGCAGCATATCTTAACGCGCGGCTATGCCTATGAGCGCAACGGCTCGGTGTACTTCGATGTGCGCAAATTTGTTCGAGAAAATCCGGGCGTATACGGGCACCTGTCGGGCCGTGTGGTGGAAGAGCTCATGGCGGAAAGCCGGGACAACTTGAAAAACCAGGAGGAGAAGGCGCATCCGGCGGATTTTGCCCTCTGGATGAAGGCGCGCCCGGGTGACCTCATGGTTTGGAAAAGTCCTTGGTCGGTGGGTTTTCCCGGTTGGCATTTGGAGTGCTCGGCCATGAGCACCAAGTACCTGGGCACCACCTTTGACATCCACGGCGGGGGCATTGACCTGAAGTTTCCCCACCACGAAAACGAGATTGCCCAAAACCACGGCGCCTGCGGTTGCGCTCCGGCCCGCTACTGGCTTCATACCAACATGTTGCAGCTTAACGGAGCCAAGATGAGCAAGTCGGAGGGCAATTACATCACGCCCGAGCAGTTGTTCAGTGGAGACAGCCCGCTGCTCAGCAAGGCGTACTCGCCGATGACGCTGCGCTATTACTTCTTACAGGCACATTACGCTAGTGTACTGGACATGACGGACGAGGGATTGCTTGCTGCGGAGAAGGCCTACCGCAAGTTGATGGAGACCAACAAAATTTTGCAGCGCTTTACCCCCGACACTTCGTTGTACGACGGCTCGGAAAGCGCTCACGACCGCGCGATACTGGAGCTCATCGAAGGGGCGTATCAGGGCATGGACGACGATTTTAACACGGCCGTGGCCCTGGCTCAGATTAACGAACTGAGCAGCTACGTGCACAAAATTGCCCACCATCATATTCCGCTCAACGACGTATCGCCCTGGGTAATCGAGCGCCTGAAGACGGTCTTTACCGCCTTTTTGTTCGATATTTTCGGCTTGAGGGATGAGACCGAAATCGTCCATGACGAGAGCATTGTGGCGGGGCTGATGGACCTGATTCTCGAGCTGCGTGCAGCTGCTCGAAGTCAGAAAGACTGGGCCACCAGCGACAAGATACGCGACAGGCTGGAAGCGCTGGGCATCGCGGTTAAAGACGGTAAAGAGGGTTCGACATGGGCGCGCTTGTAAGCAAGGTGGTGCGTTAAGTATCTTCTATCAAGAATATCGCTCAATGGCTTTTGCATCGCTCATCCGAAACAAGCGCTGGTGGATAGTGGCCTTTCTCTTAGCCGTTTTTGCCTCGCTTTACTTGCTGCGCTTTTTTCCGCGTCCTTCCTCGATCCAGCCGCCGCCATCCGTTAGCCCTCAGGTATCGCGTCCGACGGTTCGGGTGCCTTCTTTTGTGGCCGACTCTGCGTTTTATTTCGTAGAGCGGCAGGTGTCCTTTGGACCGCGCGTACCGGGTACGCCGGCGCACAAAAAGTGTGCAGAGTGGTTGGTGCAGACGTTTAAGCGCCTCGGCTTAGAGGTCGTCGAGCAACCCTTTGTGGCCAAAACCTACTTTGGGCCGCGTCAAGCCGTCAACATCATCGCCCAGTACCACCCGGAGCGCGCTCGGCGCATTCTCTTATGCGCCCACTGGGACTCGCGCCATATCGCCGACAAGGACAATAAAGACACCGATAAGCCCATTTTGGGTGCAGACGACGGGGCCAGCGGTGTAGCCGTTTTGCTGGAGATAGCACGCCTCTTGCAGCAACATCCGATAGAAGAGGTAGGAGTGGATTTCGTGCTGTTTGACGCAGAAGACCTGGGTGATGACCGCTCGGAGAGTGGCCAGTCGGTGATGATGCAGGCCGCTCCGGAGCAAAAAACGCTTACTTGGTGCTTGGGCTCGCAGCACTGGGCGCGCACGCCGCATCGGCCGGGCTACACGGCCCAGTTCGGCATCTTGCTCGATATGGTGGGTGCGCGCGGCGCTCTCTTCCCGCGTGAGGGCTACTCTGCGCAGAATGCACCCGCGCTACAGAATCGCATCTGGGATATCGCTCAGGAGCTCGGCTACGGCGCTTTTTTCGTCAACCGGCCGGGCGGCTATATCACGGATGATCACGTCTTCGTCATGCGCGGCTTACGCATTCCGGTGGTGAACATTATCAGCATTCCCAACCCTCCACCGGCGGCATTCGGAGCCCATCATCACACCCACCAGGACAACTTAGACATTATCGACCGACAGGTGCTGGGCATGGTGGGACACGTTGTAACGACCGTCCTGTACCGTGCGGCAGCCAACGCGTTGATGTAAGTTCGCTCTCGGCTTCGGCGGACGCTACCTTTGCCGCATGCTTTGCTTCATCGACACCCACGCGCATCTCTACTCGCCAAAGTTTGACTCCGACCGCCCGCAAGTGATCCGGCGGGCCGTGGATGCCGGTGTCCGGCGCATGTATCTGCCCAACATAGATTCCCAGTCTATTCGGCCTATGCTCGATCTGGAGGAGGCTTTCCCGGAGCATTGTTTTGCCATGATGGGCCTGCACCCGACCCACGTAAAGCCCGACTCCTGCGAAGATGAGCTAACCATTGTCGAACAATGGATAGACCGGCGCCCCTGGGCCGGCATAGGAGAGACGGGCATAGACCTCTATTGGGACAAGAGCACGCTCGACCTTCAGCAAGCTACTTTCGAGCGGCACTGCCTGTGGGCCCGCACCTTGGGACGCCCCGTCATCGTTCACAGCCGCAGCGCCAACCGACCGGCCATGGAAGTGGTGCGCCGATGCCAGGACGGCCGCCTGCGCGGCATTTTTCACTGCTTCGAGGGGACGCTCGACGAGGCCTTGGAGATGATAGATCTCGGCTTCGCTCTCGGCATTGGAGGCGCCTTGACCCGTCCCGGCTCGCCTTTGCGGGCCGTCGTTCGGCAAGTGCCCTTGCAACACTTGGTGCTGGAGACCGACGCTCCTTACCTCACGCCCGCGCCCTATAAAGGCCGGCGCAACGAAAGCGCCTTCCTCGTGGCCGTAGCCGAAACCCTGGCCGAAGTGAAAGACGTACCTCTGGAGGAAATAGCGCGAATCACCACCGAAAATGCCCTGCGGCTTTTCTCATAGGTACACCTCCCTACATCTAATCTACTCATATTAGAGTGGCCTCCAGAGAAATAGGCACAGTGCTTAGTGCTCGGCTTACGGGGCAGCCTTTTTTGGCCCCTTCGGCCAGCTCCAAGAATTGCTCCGTTGAAATGCCGGGCACCTTGCCTTCCAACTGAAGCGCGATATGAGTCAGGCTCCAGCCGGCGTCGGTTTTCTCCATGGAAAGCGTGGCAGAGCAGCGAAGCGTCTCGGGTGTAAAGCCGGCGTTCGTCAAGGAAAAGCTTAGCGCCATGGCGTAACAGCCGGCATGGGCAGCGGCGATGAGCTCCTCGGGATTCGTTCCGGCGCGGCCGTCCTCATTTTGGAAGCGCAGCCGGGCCGAGTAAGGGGTGTTGTTTAGCACGCCCGAAGGGCCGCTCAATATTCCCGAGCCCTCCGGGCCGTTGCCGTGCCAAACGGCAGAAGCCATGCGTTTAAAAGAAGCCATAAGTGTTCTGTGTTTGTCGCGTAAAGATAAGACCGGTTGTGCTTAAGCCTCGCTGTTTGCAAAGGCGAAAGGCGCTCGACAGGCGAAGTCCCTCTCCCTCGGGCCTCGACGGCTTACCGCTTCCACGGCAGCTGGTTGACCTGCTGCCCGACGGTGGTTCCGTATCGGAAGCCTTCGTCGGCGTCCATGCGGAAGTGGACGCCCAGCATTATCCGCGACTCGGCGCTCTCGCGGGCCATTTCATGAAAGTCGCTAAACGAGCGAGGAGTCCCAACGAATTCACTTCGATTCTCGTGGCAGCGGTCGGTCATCGGATACCTATAGCCGAATATGCCAGAGAGCACTTCGGCGGCCGCAGCGCCCATGACGGCGTGCTCGGAGGGAAAACTCGGAAACGGCGGGTTGATGCCCTCTTCGCCCGTGAGCGGATGGCGCAGATTGCTCTTCCAGTTAGGGTCTATGAGTCGGCGAATGTACGATTGCGGTCGCTCGATGTTATAATGGTACTTCGAGTTCCAGCAGCCCACAACGGCATCGTTCAGGGCTATGCCTAATTTCGCATAGACCTCCAGGGCAGTAGCCAAGGAAGCCGACTCTTTCTCAAGGACTTGGTTGGCTATGGCTATCCAGCGCGCTGCCGAGCTGAAGGTTACGCCTTCTAAATCGTCCGACCAAAACTGAGCAATCCATCGGGACTCCTGCGGCCAGACGGGAGTGTTCTGGGCGTACACCCCAACCGCCTGAGCATATAAGAGGGAGTTCGGCTGCTCGCTGTAAGGCAGAGGAGGGCGGCAGAGGAGGGCTCCTTTGCTCAAGGCGAACACTCGTGCACCTCCCCAATAAGAGAAAAAACCGTTGTTGGGCCCCGGCCCTACGGGCTCCCAATCGTAAGGCTTAGTGTTGCGATCTTCCCACTTGTAACCTCTAAAAGGGTCCTGATGGGCATCGTGCCCGACGCCGTCCGTTCTGGCCCAGGCCCACAGAACCTGGGCCACTTCGCGCCCCCGAATGCGCGAATGGATGAAAATCCGTTCGGTAGTCTCTCCGAAGTACTTTTGGTCTAATTGAGCCTCCAGATTGGCTATTTTCTGCCGTTCGGCGGCCGGCAAATGAGGAAAGAGCAAGGGCATCAGATAGCCGTAAGCGGCATTTACGACTTCCGGCCAGTAGTACTCCTTGTCCTCCTCAGGAGTGGGTAGCGACAAGCCGAGTACTTGCCGGGCTATCGAGCCGTAGCCGGGCATACCCAGTAGGCATGCCTCATAGGAGGCCAGCCCCAGATAGGCTAAGGCTCGGGCAGAAGGGCAGGGGCGGTAGTTGGGTGCGTGGCGCTCGACTTCGAGGTACAACTTGTTCCACAGTAGGGCCGCCTCTGCAGGTTGTGTAGTGGCGTACCGATTAGGCTTTGGCGGGCGTCCGTCGCCGCAGCCCAAGCCTCCGAAGAGTACTATTGCGGCGAGTGCTACACCGGCCTTCACGAGTTGTGTGCGTGTTTTCTTCATAGCATGAAAGAATGAATCGTTGGAGGATACATCTTCCTGCCTCAAACCCGGTGCCATAATTGACTATGAGCGAGGATTATTCCCGACTCGGACAGGGCTCTCCTTTGTAGCGTTGGGCCAACTCGAGCAAAAAATGCCGGATTTTTTCCGGCTCTTGTGGCGAGCGATTCCGTTGGTAGATGTCCCAGTGACCGTCGGGTCGTTTGAACAATAGGAAGGGAAAGACATAGTTCCGGTCGATTAAGGTATCGCTCTGAAGGCCAAAGCGCAGGTCGTTCACCTGTAGGGTATCGCGGCCAAGCCCGTAGGGGAGCACGTCGAAATAGCCGTCGGAGAACCACTTCAAAAACCGCACGGTGCGTTCTTCGGGCGGGATGTGGTCCAGCAAATGGTGGTTTTTGGGTATGACAGTCAATCGCTTAAAGCGCGGCTGGCAGTCGTTCAGGCTGACAACGCCGTAATGGTAAGCCGTATCGGCTTCTGCCACTCCGTACCATACTACGTTGTTAAAGAGGGTAGGGTTGGTCATATAGCGCCGGTAGGATAGCCGGTGTTGAGATAAGGATTGCTCGAAGAGCTCCTCTACCCGTCGCTTGTGGAGGTAATTGTAGACCAAATAGCCACAGCTCCACAAGATTCCCCCCCAAGCCAGATACAGGCGCAGCGGTTGAAGGCGGTGTAGGCGGGACGCCAACAGCAAGCAAAGGGCGAAAGGCACGGTGTAGAGCGGGTCTACGACGGACACCACGTTCCATTGTACCCGCATATCGGAGAACGGCTGTCCGATTTGCGTGCCGAAGTTGGTGCAGCAATCCAGAAGCGGGTGGGTGAGGATGCTCCAGAAGAACAGCATGACCCACGTCATGTAGGGCGCTTGCACGGGGCGGAGGTCGCGCATCCAATAGTCGCGCCAAAGCCACCAAACAAACCACACACCCACCAACAGGGTAGGAATTAAAACATACATGCTCAGGTGCCCGAAAAGCACTACCGGCATGTAATTGACGGCCGCCGCGGCGACGACAAAAAAGAGAAGCCAGATACTCCCTGCGATGAGCTTATAACCGCGCAGCTGGTGTATTTGCTGGCTGTAAAACCATTTCACCAGCCCGGCCAATATCCAAGGTGCCAACACGGCGAAAAGCGCAGAGTGCATGAAACCCCGATGAAAGCTCATCGCCGTCAGGCGGTCGGTGAAAAACTCCGCCATCACGTCTAAGTCGGGTATGGTGCCGCCAATAGCGCCCCACAGCATGGCCCGGTTGCCCAAACGCCGCCCGGCAACCACCTCGCCACAGGCCGCCCCTAACACAATCTGCGTCAACGAGTCCATAGCACTTTATCACGGCTGTTTTCTCAATACGGCGCGTTGAAACACACGCAGCGGATAGGTCCGAACCTCCGGAATTCTCTCTCCACCGCGCTCGGTATTGCCCGTTGTACTCACCGGCGTATCGCCCCCTGCGTATACTTCGAAGAGAATTTCCTCCTCGTTGCGCCGCTCATACGTGCACAAAAGGTGACTACCCATAACACTGAACCAGCTCGCGAACTTCGGCCCGTAAAAGAAGCTCTCCATGACGATACCGTTCTTCTCATCTACCTGCCATAATCCGTTGCCCGGATCTACGGGCACCAGCTCATAAGGCCGCCAATCTTTTTCCTTGGAACCATATGTGAGGCCAAATACATAGCGCTCCGTAGTAGAGCTGTCTATAGGATAAATCTCCAAATACATCGGTACCGAGTCGGTCAGGCCTTTTGCCGTGTAAATGTTCAGCATGCCCGTCCACGTACCGACCCACTCGTGAGGAAAGACGGCAGGAGCTTCGCGTAGAGTTTGGCCGAACAGCGGGGCGGTGCTGAGGAGGTGAAAAAAACACAAGAGAGCGGCAGATTTCATGATAAGTATGACCTTTGAGCAGATTTGGGTCAGGTTGGCCATTTCCATTGTCGGGGTCTTTCCGATACAAAAGTAACACCCATGCCCTTCTTCCTCCGGATTCCTGCTGTTTCACCGGCTCTATGGTTTAGAGCATTTTCCGAAGTGTGTGTACGCTTTCCGGCGCCCATGCTGAGCGCGGCCGTGTTTACCGGAAGTTTTATCCATTTGGTCTACAGAGGCCAAGAGGATCAGCATACGCTCCGATGGCTCTTAGCCGGGTTATTTGGTATTCCCTTGGGCATCGGATTAGCCGCTTTGTCGGAGCGGTGGTCTTGGGCAGGCTGGAAGCGCTATGCCGTACAGGTGCTGGGCTTGTTGTCGGTGGTAGGTTGTTATGTGCTGCTCGACCCGAGCGGGGCGGATTGGGAAGGCGTGCAGACACCTCGTTACTTTTGGGTTTTGGTGGTTGCCCACCTGTGGGTAGCTTTGGCTCCTTATTTAGGCCCGGGCAGCACGTCGGCGGACTTTTGGGAATACAACAAGCGGCTGTTAACGAATTTCTTCACCGGCGCTCTTTATGCAGCGGTGTTGTTTTTGGGGCTATCCTCGGCTATTGCCGCCGTCAATGCGCTCTTTGATTTGGGTTGGGACAGCAAGGTTTACGGCTACCTGTTTGGTCTACTGGCCGGAATGTTTCAAACCGCTTTTTTTCTCTACCATTTCCCCAGACAGACCACTTTCGAGGAGGACGAGCAAGGATATCCGCCGTTGCTCCGAAACCTGGATCAGTACGTATTTGTGCCCATAGTAGCCCTGTACTTTTTGATTTTATACACCTATTCGGCTAAGATCATCCTCACTTGGCAATTGCCCCGAGGGTGGGTGTCTTCTCTGGTCTTGGGCTTTTCTGTGGCCGGCATTTTCACTTACCTCATCAATTATCGCCTGTCGGCCGAAGGCGCTACACGCTGGGTGAGCATCTACCGGCGTGCGTTTTGGTGGGTGCTGCTCCCCATGGTCGCTTTGCTGTTTACGGCCATAGGTCGCCGCATAGCCGATTACGGGGTGACGCCGGAGCGTTATTTCGTGGCGCACACGGGTGTGTGGCTATTGGCGAGCTGCCTCTACTTTTTGCTCGTCAAGCGCCCCGATATTCGCTTCATACCGCTCTCCCTGGGCCTGTTTATCTTGCCGGCAATAATAGGGCCGATAAGCGCTTTTGACGTTTCACAGCGCAGTCAGGTGCGTATCCTGAAGACCTTGTTGGAGCAAAACAACGCCTTCCAAAACAGCCTGCTCAAGCGCGACCTCTCTTATCTGCCTGACGCCGAACGAGAGCGCATCCGCTCTATTGTCCACTTTCTGGCCCAGCAAGGAGCGCTGCACCGGATGGAACCTTGGATGTCGCAGCCGCTGTCGAACGTCGCTCCCGACTCGCTGAGCGCTTATCAGCGCGCCCAGATGTTGTTGGACCGGTTCAATGTGGCGGCCGCCTCTGAGTTGAGATTTATCTTCTTGCGCGCGGTACGAGATCCATCCCGGCCGGTTTCTATCGCCGGTTTCCGCTCCCTATACTGGATTGAAGGCTTGACCACGGTTACACCCGAACAGGAGAAAAAGGCGCCTTTCCTAGGCTTGTCGGAGAATGGAAAAATGCTCTTGGTGCGCCTGCAGCACACCCGGCCCGGTGCCGATACGCTCCACCTAGAAGATTACTTGCGACGCTGCCGGAATTTCGGCCAGAGCGAGGATGCCCAATTGCCGGATAGCCTAAGCACAGTAGAATGGCAAAAGGGGCAGCGGTCATATCGCCTGATGGTGAGGGAGATCGGTTTTGACAAGCAGTCCCTGAGCATATCGAGCATAGGAGGCGCTCTGCTGGTAAAGTGACCCGCCGTTAGGGCAGGCGAAAACTTCGCCTAATCTTCGGGCGAGTTCTTTCGCCGCGGAGCGACCGTTTTTTACCTTTGCGCCCGAAATGCACCGAAGTAAGAGAAAAGTTTTCTTTAAAAACAGGACCGGATGCGGCGCGTGGGCCGTTTCCGGTTTTTTTATAAACGAGTGCTATGAGAGATCCCTCTATTCAAACCGTTTTAATCATCGGATCTGGCCCGATCGTCATCGGCCAGGCGTGTGAATTTGACTATTCCGGCTCGCAGGCCAGCCGCTCGTTGCGAGAAGAGGGCATTAAGGTCGCCCTGATCAATTCCAATCCCGCTACCATTATGACCGACCCGGTGACGGCCGATTTTGTCTATTTGCGCCCTTTAACGCCGGAGAGTATCGAGCAAATTTTGCAGGAGCACCAGGAAGACCCGCGTCTTCCTCCTATTGATGCCGTTTTACCAACAATGGGCGGTCAGACGGCGCTGAATTTGGCCATAGAATGCGACAAGCTCGGCGTATGGGAACAGTACGGTGTGCGCATGATCGGCGTAGACACGCGAGCGATCGAGACTGCCGAGAACCGCGAGGAGTTCAAGCGCTTTGTAGTAGGGCTGGGCTTATCGGTAGCGCCTTCTTACATCGCCAACTCGTTTTTGGAGGGCAAAGAAGCGGCCCAGAAGATCGGCTTTCCCTTAGTCATCCGACCTTCTTACACCTTGGGCGGCACGGGGGGAGGTTTTGTCATGCGCGAAGAAGACTTCGATGCGGCGCTCAAGCGCGGTTTGAATGCTTCACCCACGCATGAAGTCTTGGTCGAAAAGGCGGTGCTGGGCTGGAAGGAGTACGAGCTGGAGCTGTTGCGCGACAAAAACGACAACGTCGTCATCATTTGCACGGTCGAAAACCTCGACCCTATGGGCATCCATACCGGCGACAGCATCACCATCGCACCGGCGATGACGCTGAGCGATACCTGTTTTCAGGAGATGCGCGACCAGGCTATTCGCATTATGCGCGGCTTGGGCAACTTCGCCGGCGGCTGTAACGTACAATTCGCCCAAAATCCCGAGACCGAAGAGCTCATTGCCGTAGAGGTAAATCCCCGGGTATCGCGCTCGTCGGCCCTGGCCAGCAAGGCTACCGGCTACCCTATCGCGAAAATCGCCGCCAAGCTGGCCATTGGCTACACATTAGACGAGCTGTTCAACCAAATTACCCGAACGACCTCGGCCCTCTTCGAGCCGGTGCAAGACTACGTTATCGTCAAGATGCCGCGTTGGAATTTTGAAAAATTCCCCGGCGCCGATACCCGCTTAGGCCTGCAAATGAAATCGGTCGGAGAGGTGATGGCCATCGGGCGCAGCTTTACCGAGGCGCTTCAGAAGGCCTGCCAGAGCCAGGAGAACAATCGCTTCGGCTTAGGAGCCGATATGAAAGAATGGCTAAAGACAGAGGATATTCTGGCGCGGCTGGAGAAGGCTTCCGACGACCGCATCTACCGCGTAAAGGACGCTCTTCGCCTTGGCATTCCCTCTCGAACCGTCCACAAATTGACCGGCATTGACCCTTGGTTTATCCAGGAAATCAAGAAGCTCGTCCGGCTGGAGGAACAGTTGCAGCGCTACAACGTGCCGGAGGATATCCCGGACGAGTTCTTTTTTGAGCTCAAAAAGAACGGCTACTCGGATGCGCAGATTGCCTGGCTGCTCCGGGTAGATGAAGCGTCGGTGACCAGAGAGCGCAAAAGGCGCGGCATTCGGCGGGTGTTCAAAATGGTGGATACCTGTTCGGCGGAGTTTGAGTCCACTACTAATTATTTTTACTCTACCTTCGAGGGCGGCGTAGCCCATCTTTCGGATGTCGAAGAGGCCAACGTGCAGGTGCCTGCTTTCCATCCCAAGACGGAAAGTAAGCGCTCCCCTTCTAACAAGAAAGTCGTTGTGCTCGGCTCCGGGCCGAACCGAATAGGGCAAGGCATCGAGTTTGACTACTGCTGCGTTCACGGCGTCCTGGCCGCCAAGGAGGTAGGATACGAAACCATCATGGTCAACTGCAACCCCGAGACAGTCAGCACCGACTTTGATGTGGCAGACAAGCTGTATTTCGAGCCAATTTATTGGGAGCATTTGGAAGAAATCCTCGAACACGAGCAGCCCTACGGCGTGATCGTCCAGTTAGGTGGACAGACGGCTCTCAAGATGGCCGAATACTTGCACAAAAACGGCTGGAACATTATCGGCACCGCTTTCCCGGACATGGACGTCGCCGAAGACCGCGGCCGCTTTAGCGATTTGCTGAAGTCTCTGGAAATTCCTTACCCCAAGTACGGAGCGGCGCGCGATGTGGACGAAGCCTTGGAAATCGCCCGGCATCTTCCGTATCCGCTGCTGGTGCGCCCTAGCTACGTGTTGGGCGGACAACGCATGCGCATCGTCATCAACGACCAGGAATTGGAGCGCCACGTGCTGACCATATTTAAACACATGCCCAACAACCGCGTGCTCATCGACCAATTCCTCGAGCGGGCCAAGGAGGCAGAAATAGACGCCATTTTCGACGGCGAGCAATTGCACATCATGGGCATCATGGAGCACATAGAGCCCGCCGGTATTCACTCCGGCGACTCCTCTGCCGTGCTACCGTACTATTCTTTGGGACCTATCGTCATCGAGCGCATGATCGAATACGCGGAGAAGATTGCGCGGGCCTTGCGCATTAAGGGGCTCATCAATATCCAGTACGCCATCAAGGACGACCAAGTGTACGTCATCGAGGCCAATCCGCGCGCCTCGCGCACTACGCCGTTTATTGCCAAAGCGTACAACATTCCCTATTTGAATATCGCCACAAAAGTGATGCTGGGAACCCACAAGCTTTCCGACTTTTCTCTTCATCAACACCTCGACGGGTATGCCATCAAGATCCCGGTCTTCTCTTTTGAGAATTTTCCCGGAGTAGATAAGCGTCTGGGGCCGGAGATGAAGAGCACCGGCGAGGCGATTTACTTCATTCGCACCCTGAGGGATGCCTACTTCCGCGAGCTGGAGCGCAACCGCAGCATGTACCTGTATAGCTGACCTCGCCCGACGGTCGGCTTGCTTTGAGGAAAATAGGGGGTTTTAGCGCGATAAAAAGCGAGTTTTTTTATACTTTTGCACCATATTTTCGCTAAAACCTCCGGCGTCTAGTAGAAGCGATTAGAAATCATCAGCTAGCATATCGTCTACATGGAAAAGAAACGCTTGCTTTTCGTGACACAAGAGATGGAACCCTACACCGAAGGAAACTTTATCTCTTTTTTAGTCGGTCAACTGCCCAAAATCCTTCACGATAACCAATTTGAATTGCGCATCCTAATGCCGAGATACGGCATCGTCAACGAGCGCCGCCATCGTCTACACGAAGTCGTACGGTTATCCGGCATGAACATCATCGTAGATGACGACGACTACCCGCTCATCATTAAAGTCGCCTCCTTACCCGGCTCCCGCTTACAAGTGTACTTCTTAGACAATGAAGACTTCTTCCGGCGCAAATTTGTTTTTGACGACGAGAACGGCCGACCTTTTGAAGATAATCCGGACAGAATGGCCTTTTTCTGCAAGGGGGCTATTGAGACCGTGAAGAAGTTCGGGTGGGCGCCGGACATCATTTTATGCCACGGCTGGCTGACCGGCCTGATTCCGCCGTACGTTCGCAAAGCCTATCAAATGGAGCCTCTTTTCGCGCACTCGAGCATTGTCTTTTGCGCCTACGATACGCCTTACGAACAGCTGCCGGTAGAGCGCTTCCTCCAAAAAGCCGCTATAAACAATTTAGACCCAAAAGACCTAGAGCCCTATCTTTGGGGAAGCGCTGTTTCGGTGCACAAGGGCGCCTATCACTATGCCGATGCGGTGGTGTTGGCCGAAGCGGGGGTACAGCAACAGGCAGAGGAAATGGGGGTGTCGGCCGAAAAACCGGTATTGAAGTGGCACCAAGAAGAGAACGGAAACATGTTCGAAGGATTACTCCGCTTCTTGCGCCAAATGAGCACCGTCGAGATATCCTGACCTTATGTGCACCGGCCTTTTTGACGGGTTGCGCATCTCCGGAGCGCCGTAGCGACGGAGAGGCGCATTCTCATCCCAAGAGCAGGTGTTCTTTTTGCAAAAAACAGCCGATTATCCATGCGACCGAGTCCACCCATCCCTTATGTATTTGCCGCCCTTGCTCTGCTAAGTGTGACCTTGCTGTTTCACTGTGCCAAGCCCACCGAGTTCGGTGCCGATCTGTTAGAGAACGAGCGCGGCGAATTCCAGCATACCGATACCCTCACCCTGCGCGTCTTTGTAGAGCGCGAGGACAGCGTAGAGACCTCCGACCGAACCTCTACGAGCGCATACCTACTCTGCGGGCAACTTCAAGACCCCAATTTTGGGCGAACAACGGCCGCATTATATACCCTCTTTCGCCCCAGCGACCTTAACTTGCGCTTTCGAAACGCCCTCGTAGACTCCGTCGTGCTTTTTTTGCGCTATGCCGCAGAGGGCTTTTACGGCGATACGTTCCAACCGCAGACCGTGCGGGTACATCGCGTAGCCTCAGGGCATCGGCTGCACTGGGACCAACCGTACTATTCCCATCAGGTGTTGCCGGTAGATGAGCTCTTAGGCGAAGTGAGCAATCTGCGGCCACAACCGCGCACCAACGTTCCTCTTTTCGATACCATAGAGAAAGGCCCTTACTTACGCATTCCGCTGAGCACAGGCTTCGGCCAAGAAATTCTCGATATGGATAGCCTCTCGCTGACCGCCGATACGCTTTTTTGGGAAAAAATACGCGGTTTGCGCATCACTGCAGCCGCTCAGGGAATACCCGGAGCCATCATGGCCTTCGACCTAAATAACCGCGGCTTCAGCTTTATTCGCCTGTACTTCAAGTACGTCGATGACACCCTGACGACCTCGCGCACCGCCGATTTTTCCTTCCTCGGTGGGAACAAGTACAACTACTTCGAGCACGATTACGCGGGAAGTCCCGCCGAGGGCTATATCGGCCGAGAGGCTCAAGACCTCCTCTTTGTACAAGGGCTGGCCGGGCTCCGCTTGCGCCTCGAGGTGCCTTACGCGCACCTGCTGGATAACATTGCCGTCAATAAGGCCGAATTAGAGTTTACGGTGGCCCAGCCCTTTGGCACGACGGCCACTCTCCCTCCGGTTAGCCAGCTGGTGCTGACGGAGCGTTCTGCCAATGGTGTGCGTACCCTCATCTCCGATGCCATCTACTCCCTCAACATATTCAACGACTTTAGCCGCTTTGGCGGCTCTCCGAGGAAATACTCGGAGGGCGGGCAAACCGTCGAACGCTACCGCCTTACTCTAACTCAGCGATTTCAAGCCATGGTAGACAATACCTCCGGCGGTATCGACGCTCAGACGCTTTATGTCAACGCGTTCCCTCAAGGCCGGTCGGCTCATCGCGTTATCTTGCATGGCCCTAAGAGCGCTACCTTTCCCGCTAAATTGACCCTCAAATACACCGTTATTCGCTGACCGTCGGCACTAACCTCTATCACCACCTCTAAACGGCTATCCTTATGTGCGGTATCGTCGCCTATCTCGGCCCACGCCCGGCCTATCCCATTCTCATCAAAGGCTTGTATCGCTTGGAGTATCGCGGTTATGACAGCGCCGGCATAGCCCTCTACGACGGCGGAGTGAAAATTTACAAAAAGAAGGGAAAAGTCAGTGAACTGGAGGCGTATGCCGGCCGCCAAGATACCCGTGGCACGGTGGGAATTGGACACACGCGCTGGGCGACTCACGGCAAGCCCGACGATATCAACGCCCACCCTCACCTCAGTGGCAACGGCCGCTTGGTCTTGGTGCACAACGGCATCATCGAAAACTACGCCGTGCTCAAGAATGCCCTCGTCCATCACGGGCACGAGTTTCGCAGCGAGACCGACACGGAGGTGCTGGTGCACCTCATCGAGGAGATCCAACTGCGCGGCCGGCTGCCCTTGGAAGAAGCCGTCCAGCAAGCCCTTACGCAGGTGCAGGGCGCGTACGCCATCGTAGTCATGGACAGCAGCAATCCGGACGTACTGGTGGCGGCGCGTAAGTCGAGTCCTCTGGTAATCGGTATTGGGGAGGGTGAGTTCCTGATCGCTTCCGATGCCACTCCCATCGTTGAGCACACCAAACAGGTCGTATACTTAGACGACGAGGAAGTAGCCGTGGTGCGCCGCAACGGCCAGCTGGTCATTCGCAACTTGCGCAACGAAGAGAAAAGCCCGACGGTGCAGCAAATCGAGCTGGAAATCGAGCAGTTAGAAAAGGGCGGCTATCCGCATTTTATGCTGAAGGAAATCTTCGAGCAACCCGCTACTATTGCCGAGTGTATGCGCGGGCGCATGAATGCGCAAGAAGGCTGGGTACGTTTGGGTGGCATGGAGGAATTCAAAAAGCGCATGGTTCATGCGCAGCGCATGATCATCTTGGGCTGCGGCACCTCATGGCATGCCGGCATGATCGGAGAGTATCTGTTTGAGGATTTGGCGCGCTTGGCCGTAGAAGTCGAGTACGCCTCGGAGTTTCGCTACCGCAATCCGGTGGTGCACGACCACGACATCGTGCTGGCCATCTCTCAGTCGGGCGAAACGGCCGACACATTGGCCGCATTGGAACTGGCCAAAGCCAAGGGTGCGCTGACCTATGGCATTGTCAACGTAGTAGGCTCTTCCATTGCCCGCGCTACCCACAGTGGCTCCTACATCCACGTCGGGCCGGAAATCGGGGTGGCCTCCACGAAAGCATTTACCGGCCAGGTAACTATGCTCAGCATGATGGCCCTCATCCTCGGCTACGAGCGCGGCTACCTGGGGAAGTCTCGCTATCAACAGCTCGTACAAGAGCTGGCGCTGGTGCCCCAAAAAGCGGAACTCCTCCTCCGTCAATGCCATGAGCAGATTCGCTATATCGCCGGCGAATTCAAAAATGCCACCAATGCCCTTTACTTAGGGCGCGGGTATAACTTCCCGATAGCCCTCGAGGGCGCTCTCAAGCTGAAGGAGATCTCCTATATTCACGCAGAGGGTTACCCCGCTGCAGAGATGAAGCACGGCCCTATCGCGCTCATCGACGAGAATATGCCCGTTTTTGTCATCGCCACCAACAGTAGCACGCACGACAAGATCGTTTCCAACATCCAAGAGGTGAAAAGCCGAGGTGGCATCGTCACCGCCGTCGTTACCGAAGGGGATGAAATCATCAAGAAAATGGCGGACCACACCATTGAAATACCCCTCACGGAAGAACCTTTTACACCGCTCCTTTCGGTCATCCCGCTGCAGCTATTGGCCTACTATATCGCCGTCATGCGCAACTGCGATGTCGATCAGCCGCGAAACTTGGCCAAATCGGTTACCGTAGAATGAGGGTTACCCTGTACCTTGGGGCATGCGGTCTTGAGCCGCCTCTGGAGTGGCATTAGCTCCATATCACTCACCCTCTTACCAGGCTTATGAATAGTTTAAAAACCCTTTACAACACCGACAAAGAGGAGATTCGCTTTGCAGAGTACGGCCGACTGGTGCAAGACATGCTCCTGTATGCCCGGCGCATAGAAGACCCTCGGCAACGCCAGCAAACGGTGGAAGCAATTGTCGGCATTATGCAGACGCTACACCCTATGGGCAACCGGCATCCTGAGGATTATCGCGAAAAACTGTGGAACCATGTCTTTGCCATCGCCGGTTATGACTTGGACGTAAAGCCTCCTGCAGGGGTAACTATTCGCCCCATGACAGAGCGGCCTAAGCCTGAGCCTCTCCCTTACCCCACCCACACGGCGAAGTTGCGCCATTACGGCCGGCACGTTCAGGGGCTCATCAGTAAGGCCATTGCCTTGCCCGACGGCCCCAAAAAAGAAGCTTTTGTGGAGGTGATCGCTTCTTATATGAAGCTTGCCTACAAAACCTGGAACAAAGAGCATTACGTGTCGGACGACGTCATTAAGGACGACTTAGAGCGGCTCTCTGAGGGCCAGTTGCGCCTCCACGAAGGGTATAACTCGCTCGATGTACTGGCCTCGAGTGTGAAGCGAGAGGCACCTGGTCAAAACGCCGGCAATCGCTCGCGTCGCAAGAACAGCCATCGCTCGCGCCGGCGCAACGACTTTCACAAGCGCAAAAAATAGTCCCGACACTACCAAGCGCGTATCCGGTGCGGATAGCGCGTAAGGTATAAACCGCGAATGTGTCGGCTCATCTGCTCGCGCAGCTGCTCGATACCCTCGCGCGTGCGGGCGGAAACGAAGAACCCCTCTCCGTAGGTATGGCAGAGCCGCTCGGCCAGCTCGTGCTCCAGTTCGGCACGCGTCCGCTCGTCCAATAGCCTGTCAAAATAGCGCTCGCGATACAGGTCTACTTTGTTGTACACCATAAGAGTGGTTTTTTCGGCCGCCCCTATGTCCACCAAGGTTTGCTGTACGGTGCGTATGTGGTCTTCAAATTGCGGATGCGCCACGTCCACCACATGCAAGAGCAGGTCGCTTTCGCGCACCTCATCTAACGTGCTTTTGAAACTCTCCACCAGGTGATGCGGCAGCTTGCGGATGAAGCCCACCGTGTCGGACAACAGAAAAGGCATTTGGCCGAAGACCACCTTGCGCACCGTGGTGTCCAGAGTAGCAAAAAGGCGGTCCTCTACCAGCACCTCCGATTTGCTGAGGAGGTTCATCAGCGTGCTCTTACCGGCGTTGGTATAGCCCACTAAAGCAACGCGTACCCATTCGCCGCGGGTTTTTCGCTGCGTCTGGGCCTGTTGGTCAATAGCGCGCAGCTTCTGCTCTAAGGCTCGAATGCGTTGCTGCACCAGGCGGCGGTCGGTCTCGATTTGCGTCTCACCCGGCCCCCGCATTCCGATGCCACCGCGCTGGCGCTCCAGGTGTGTCCACAAACCGCGAAGGCGCGGCAGCAGGTACTTCATCTGCGCCAGCTCTACCTGTGCTTTTGCCTGCGCCGTTTGGGCACGGCGGGCAAAAATGTCTAAAATGAGGGTAGACCGGTCGATGATTTTAACCTTTAGCGCTTTCTCCAGATTATTGGTTTGTTTGCCCGTTAAATCGTCGTCGAAGATAACCGAGCCTACCTCCGGATGGCGCTCCAAATACAGGCGAATCTCCTCTACCTTGCCCTTGCCGATAAACGTCCGATGGTCGGGGTGCTCCAATCGCTGTACGAAGCGCCGCACCGTGTGCGCACCCGCCGTTAAGGCTAAAAACTCCAACTCATCCAGGTATTCCTGTGCAGTGCTTTCACTTACCTGCGGCGTGATGAGCCCGACGATAACGGCGTACTCTTCCCGCATGTGCCAGGCCTCCCTTTTCTCGCTAAGCGTCCATTCCTGGGCCATTTCCCGTAATTTATTGACGAAGGTAAAAACGCCTGCCCTATTTTCTAATGAAAAAATGCGACAAGAGGCCAAGTTTATGCCCTCCCATGGGCAAGCCGCTCGAGACAAAGGCCTTTTTTAAAAGTGGCTAAAACGGAAAGGGTAAATATTATTTCATTGAAAAACAGAGGCTTGTTTTTACATTGGTCGAAAAAATCCGACCATGTCCGTGCAAAAGTTGGCGGTGCTTGATATTTTTGGCCTCAGTTTTGAAGAGCGGTCGCGTTTTTCTTTTCAAATATCCCTTTGCCGGTCGTTCTGCCTCAAAAGCTGTAGGTGAACCTCTATCTTTCTAATCTCTTAAACGAACGTTTATGGCTGTTGCTACTCGGCAAATCCTTACACAAAAGCAGCAGGTCAAGTTATCACCCCAGCAGATTCAGCTGATGAAGCTGCTGCAGATACCCACAAGCGAGCTCGAACAGCGGATACAGGAGGAAATTGAGACCAATCCCGCCTTGGAAAAGGAGAATGAGAATTTAGGAGATGGGATGGAAACGTCGTTCGACGAAGGAGGATATCCGGCGGATGAATTCGAGGAAGGGCCTGGCACCGATGATTTGAGCGAAGCGGATGAAGAGCGAAGCGAAGAGTATCCTGAGGAGGATTCGGAGCCTATGAGCGCGGATGAAGGGGATTTAGACGAATTTATGCGCACCGTCATAGAAGATGACCCCGCCACTTACGGTCCTGCCGGAGGGGATTACTCCGACCCAGAGGAAGAAAAGGTCATTCCGATAAAATTCGAAAAAACCTTTCACGAATACCTCGAAGAGCAGTTAGGGCTTTATCAAATTAACAGTGAGCGCGAACGCATTATCGCTCGGCAAATCATCGGCTCTATCGATGACGACGGCTACCTGCGCCGGGATCTAGACGACATGGTTCGCGACCTTCTTTTTAGCCAAAACATTCGCACGACCCGAGAAGAGCTCGAAGAGCTGCTCCGTGTCATTCAACAGTTTGACCCTCCCGGTGTAGGTGCCCGCAACTTGCGCGAGAGCTTACTCATTCAATTGAGGCAGAAATACGCCGACTCCGCCGGCCTTTCGGAGCAAGAAAGAATCACCATTCAGCAGGCTATAAGAGTTATCGAGCACTATTTCGACGAGTTCTCTAAGAAACACTACGCTAAATTGGCACGACACCTGGGCATAGAAGAGGAGGCGCTTAAACCTATCGTTAACGAGATACTCAAGCTCAATCCCAAACCGGCCAGCGGTTTTGCCTCGCGCGGAGAGAGCGTGCCCAACTACATCGTGCCCGACTTTATCATCACCAATCGCGACGGGGAATTAGAGCTCACCTTAAATGCTCGAAACGCGCCGGAGCTGCGGATTAGCGACCAGTTTCGCGAAACGCTTCAGGCTCTTTGCAGAAATAAAAACGGCAAACGGCTGACCAACAGGGAAAAGGAGGCCATTTCGTTTATCAAACAAAAAATAGACAGCGCTCGCTGGTTTATCGATGCCATCAAGCAACGCCAGCAAACCATGATGCTGACCATGGGCGCCATCCTTCAACACCAGCGCGAGTACTTCCTGACAGGTGATGAGAAAAAAATCCGCCCGATGATCCTTAAGGATATTGCGGATGCCACCGGGCTGGATATTTCCACCGTTTCGCGGGTGGCCAACTCCAAGTACGTTCAAACGGAATTCGGCACCAAGCGCCTTAAAGACTTCTTCTCCGAGAGCCTGCAGACCCAGGAGGGGGACGAGGTGTCCACTTTAGAGGTTAAAAAAATTCTCATGGAGCTGGTAAAAGCCGAAAACAAGCAGCGCCCCTTGTCGGATGAGAAGATCAAAAACATCCTCATCAAAGAGGGCTACAACATTGCGCGGCGCACGGTGGCAAAATACCGCGAGCAGTTGGGTATCCCGGTAGCCCGCCTGCGCAAAGAACTGTAAACTATGACCGAGCAACTGAGGACCCTCATTGAATCTGCCTGGGCAGAGCGCACTCGGCTGGCCCAGAGCGAGACACAGCAGGCTATTCGGGAGGTGATCGACCGCTTGGACAAGGGCGTTCTTCGGGTAGCAGAGCCCACTCCAGAGGGTGAGTGGATAACCCACGAGTGGGTTAAGAAGGCGGTCATCCTTTATTTCCCCATCCAAGATATGCAGCTGATCGAGGTGGGCCCTTTTGAGTACTGGGACAAGATTCCCCTGAAGAAGGGCTTTCCCCAAAGCGGAGTGCGCGTGGTGCCTCAGGCGCTGGCCCGTTACGGTTCGTTTATCGAAAGGGGAGCCATACTCATGCCCTCTTATGTCAATATCGGGGCGTGGGTCGGCAGCGGCACTATGGTTGACACGTGGGCCACGGTAGGCTCCTGTGCGCAGATCGGCCGCAACGTTCACCTGTCAGGAGGGGTAGGCATCGGAGGCGTTTTGGAACCGCCACAGGCTCAGCCCACCATCATTGAGGATGACTGTTTCATCGGTTCGCGGTGTATCGTCGTCGAGGGGGTGCGCGTCGAACGGGAAGCGGTTTTAGGCGCCAACGTAGTATTGACTCAGAGCACCCATATCATCGATGTTACCGGTTCGGAGCCGGTACACTACGTCGGGCGCGTACCGGCGCGCTCGGTGGTCATTCCCGGCAGTTACACGCGCCAATTTCCGGCGGGAACTTATCAAGTGCCCTGTGCGCTGATCATTGGCCGGCGAAAAGAAAGTACCGACAAAAAAGTTTCGCTAAACGAGGCGCTTCGAGACTATCGGGTGTCGGGCTAACCGCAGATACAGATGTGAAAGTAATCGAGATACCCACCGTCCAAAACGTTGCCGTCGCCTATCGGCTGGCATCTGCCGGTAAGCGAATATTGGGAGGGGCTATAGATGCGCTTGTGGTGGGTTCTGGCTTCTTTTTGTTGTATATCGTCCTCATTCTCCTCAGCGGTTGGGAATGGGCATCTATGGCGTTTTTGTTTGGGATAATCGTGGTGTATGTGCTTTATTACGTGCTGCTCGATGTGTGGAACAATGGTCAAACCTTGGGCCGGTGGGTCACAGGAACGCGCGTACTTCGGGTTGATGGCCGTCCGCTCAGCTCGAATGATGCCCTGGTGCGCGCTCTCTTGTTGTTGGTAGATGGCGCCTTTTCGCTGGGGTGTATAGGTTTTTTCGCCATTCAAGGCAACGCGCTAGGCCAACGGCTGGGCGATATAGCGGCGCACACGGTCGTTGTTTATGTGGAAAAATCTATAGTTACCTTAAGTGATGTGCTGGGTATAGTTACCCAAGAGCATTACACCGCAACCTATCCTCAAGTGCGACGGTTGCGCGAGTCCGACCTATTGGTAGTCAAACAGGTGCTCTATCGCGGGAGGCGGTACCCTAATGCTGCGCATCATCTGGTAGCCGAGCGGCTGGCCGAGCGTTTGGCCGAAGTACTAAACCTACCCAAACCCGAACCAAAGGATACTTATTTGTTTTTAGAGGCGATTTTACGCGACTACGTCGTGCTCACGCGTTGAAGCAATAGTTTGCTCCGGCTTACGCGCATTGGCATATCGGGCCCTCTACTTTTTTGCTATGTTGTTCAAGTGGCTATTCACGTTGTCAGCCCTCTTTTGGCTTTGGCTCGTCGGGCAACGACTCTTCGCGCGGGCAAGGCCTCATATTTATCGGCCACCCACCCTACCCGTGGAGCCGCCGATGCCCCCTTTAGGAGAGAGCGCACCTTCTCCGGACAAAGGCGCCTCTCACTTCGGCGATGATAACGAGGGCGAATACATCGAGTACGAAGAGGTCAAGGATTAGCCTCCTCGTCAACGGGTTGAGAGGAGAAATACCTTACCACACGAGCAGCCTGGGCTTTCCCTATCACTTGAGCGATCTCCTCTTCTAAGGCCTGGCGGATGCGGGTTACCGACCCGAAATGCTGCAGGAGTTTTTCGGCCGTCTTGGGGCCGATACCCGGAATTTCGACCAGCTCTGTGTGTAAGAAGGATCTGCTGCGCTTGTTTCGGTGAAAGGCAATGGCAAAGCGATGCGCTTCGTTGCGCGCCTGCTGAATGAGGCGCAGAGACTCCGATTTTTTATTCAAGTGCAGGGGAACGGGATCGTCCGGGAAGTAAATCTCTTCCAACCGCTTGGCGATGCCGATAACGGCTATCTTCCCCTCCAAGCCTAGGGCGCGCAGGCTTTTCATAGCGGCGCTCAACTGTCCTTTGCCGCCGTCGATAATGACCAGTTGCGGCAGCGACTGCCCTTCGGCGAGCAGGCGCTTGTAGCGGCGGTAAACTACCTCTTCCATAGAGGCAAAGTCGTTCGGGCCTTCTACGGACTTCACGTGATAATGTCGGTACTCTCGGCGCGCAGGCTTGGCCTGGCGAAAGACGACACAGCTCGATACCGGATGGGCGCCCTGAAGGTTGGAATTGTCGAAACACTCGATGTGCAGCGGGAGCTCTTTAAGTTGCAAGTCGGCTTTTAGGGTATTCAAAATGCGCTCGGCCTGAGTTTGGCGGCGGGAGCGGTTCAATGCCGTGCGGCGCTGCTGCAGCTGGTATTGCCGTGCATTGCGCTCCGAAAGGTCCAACAGCTTCTTTTTATCGCCGATTTTAGGCACGGTAACCACGACACCTTCCGGAGCAGCAACGGGGAAAGGCACGATGATTTCGGGTGCGGTGCTGTCCATCTTTTGCCGGAGCACTACCAGGGCATACGATAGCAGGGTGCTGGGGTCGTCGTCCAGGTTTTTCGTCAACGTAAGAGTGTAAGTATTAATAATCGCACCGTTCACCACGCGCAGGCAGTGTACATAGGCCTCCTCTTCATCCGTTACGATGGAAAACACATCTACATCGCGGATGTTGGGATTGACGACCGTGCTTCGCCCTTGGTAATCTTCAAAGAGGGCCAGCTTCTCTTTCACTTGCTGCGCTTGTTCGAACTGTAGGTTCTCAGCGTAACGCTGCATCTCCTCTTTTAAATGCGCCTTTACCGAGCCGAAGTGGCCGCGCAAGATGTTTTTGACCTGTTCGATTTTTCGGTTGTAAGCCTCTTCTGTTTCGTAGCCCGCACAGGGAGCGGCGCAGTTCTTGATGTGGTATTCCAAGCAAGGTTTAAACTTGCCGTTGGCGATGTTTTTTTCCGACAAATGAAGCGAGCAGCTGCGCAACTGAAACAGGCGTCGAATGAGGTCGGTTATCTGGTCTATGCGATTTTTGTTTAGATAAGGCCCGAAGTAGGTCGAGCCGTCTCGGCTGACCCGGCGCGTTACCAAGACTCGCGGGAAGCGCTCGGCTTTAATACACACGTAAGCCAGCGGCGACTTCTCATCCTTGAGCATGACATTGTACCGCGGCTGGTGCTTCTTGATAAGCGTGTTTTCCAACAGCAGCGCGTCGGCTTCGGTATCTACTAAGGTGAATTCAATGCGCCGGGCATGGCGTATTAAGGCCTTAGTTTTGGCAGACAGATGCTTTTTGTCGCCAAAATAAGCCGCCAGGCGTTGGCGAAGGTTCTTGGCTTTGCCTACGTACAGGATGGTATCGCGCTCGTCGAGAAAGCGGTATACCCCGGGCTGTGGGGGAACGGTGACAAAGAACTCCTTGAATTGCTCCGTCGTCATGTTGAAGGGAGGGAACCGCTAAAGAGTCGCTTCCTCGGCCAAGATCTTTTCGGCGCGTCTGTGGGCCAGACGCGTTTTGTATTCGTACCAACGCTCGCCGGCCACGCGGTTGAGCAGCTTATCCAAAGCGTAATTGCGCGTGATGCTGGCCAGACCCTGTAAGCGATAAAAAACCGACTCGAACGCGCGCAGACTCATCGAATAGCCCCCGTCCAGGTACTCGATGTAGTGCCAATAACCGCGCGGGATGAACAGCGTTTCGCCCGGCGCCAGCACCGCTTCTTGTCCGCGGGCATACTTTAGGGCAGGGTAGCGCTCAAAGTCGGGTTGAGAAAGGTCTACGTGGCTGGCTACGGTGAAAGGCATGTGGTACAGATGACGCCCCTGCTCGGGAGGAAACAAAATCACGCGCTTGTGGCCGTGAAATTGGTTTAGAAATACGTGGCTCAGGTCCAAGTCGTAGTGCAGCGCAACGCGAGAGCCGGCACAACCGAAGAAAAGGAAAGGCACCTCATTGACAAATCCGTCCATGAGCGTCGGAAAAGAAAAATCGCGTCGCAACTCGGGCGCCTGGCGGAAGATATTCCACAAAAAAATGCGCAAATCCGACGGCCCGGCCTCCAGGATCTCCAGGTACTCTCGAAAAAGGATATACCTGTCGGGCTCCAAGTAGGTCTTCCCTGGCCGGGAGAAATTTCGAGAAACAACCGGTACCATCAGATGCCCATAGTGTTCCTTGAAAAAGGCTACCGTCCATTTCGTTGTAGCCGGCCAGTGGCTCATCACTTTTGTGAGCACTACCGGTTTCAGCGGCCTGAGGTACTCTTGCTCGAATTCGGCGGCGCTTAACCGGCCGCGCCGCTCTACCGGTGTGAGGGCCAATACGGGTTTACAGATGTTCATAGGCATTTCTCCGCATCTTTGAGAGATACTGAAAAAACGGCTTTTTAGGTGCGTTGCGGAAAGACAGATGGATGTCGGCCAGCAGACTGTCAAACTAAATTTGTCTGTGCAAAGTTCGGGCGTTAGAGGAGTTTCAAAGAAAGGAAGAGATGGCCGGCTCGATTATAGTGAACTCAGCCGTCCATTTCCGGAGAGGACAGGTCATGGGCCGTTCTTTTGGGAATGCGCTCCAGAGGAGTCCAGGCGCCGGTTTTCCAGTTCATCTGCTCCAGCTGGTAAAAATTTAGCTTGTAGTCAAAGGGAGAGGGAACGTCGTAACAATAGCCGTGGTAATAGAATTTCTTACCCATTTTTCGCGCCATTTCTATCTCCAGCAGCATGGTAAAAATGCCCAGGCGGTAATGCGCGTAATTGGGGTCAAAAAAGCAGTAAGTAGCCGAGGCGGCTTTTCTGCCCGTGTGCATGTAGCTGCAGGCAATCAGTTTTCCTCGGTCGAATACACACAGTTCCACTCCCGGTACCGGTAGGGCCGGGTTTGGGTGTAGAAAGCAAAAGATGGAATTGGGAACGGAGGCTTTGAAGCGGCGGGTATGCTCCAGGAACAGTTCCTTTTTTTCAGCAGTGATGTTTATCGGGCCGAATCGCACCTCCAGGTGGGCATTTCGGCGCAGCAGTTTGCGCTGGCTACGCGACAGCAAAGGAGGGTAGTCCAGGCGTATGCGCAGCGGAATGGTTCGGCAGAGTTCTTCGTGGTGAATTCCATAGTTATGTCGAACGATGGAAAACCCTAAAAGTCGCCATCCTCTGGCCATCAGCGCGTCGAAGTCGCTCGGCGACAAAGGCTGCATATTCAGGCGCTCATCTATGATCTCCTCTAAGACAAAAACGCGATGCGTGCGCATTGCAGCAGTTCAGGGCATGAATAAGGTAAACGGTTGAGTAAATGGATATGCCTTTTTGCATCTTTCTTTCTCCACAAATGAGCCCACCTTCTTTCGGATGCGCGCCAACGAGATTTTACGTATGGCCAACAGACACTTAAAGGGCCTGCTGTTGACCGATTAAGGAAGGCTAGTCGGTTTTTAGCTCGCGCTCTACTTCCTCCATGAGGACATAGTCGACCGCTTCGCTCACCGTAGGAATCAGGATTAGCACGGTATCCAAACGCGAAATCTGAATTAATTTGGCCACAGCGGGGTGTAGCTCACCCGCCACAATGAAAGTCCCCGTCTCCTTCCACAACCGATTACCGGTAAGGATGGCGCTTAGCCCGCTGGAGTCCACGAAAGTAACTTGCGAAAGATCCAAAATCAGATTGCGGGTACCTTCCTGGGAAAGGAGGAACAGTTCGCTCTTCAAATCAGGTGCAATGAGCGAGTCTAACGTCGGCTCTTCCAGAGTAAAGACCGTGTATCGCTCTTGCTTGTCAACCTTGTATTTCATGACGGACTGATTTTCAGGTTGTTAACGATGTTTTGGCATTCCTGTCGAATTTTGCTTTACCGCTAATGTTTAGGCAAAAGTAGTCAAAGGCTTTAGCTTTTCTATCCGATGTGGTGGCTTTTTTCTCGTCCGGCGACAGAAAAAGCAAGCCGATGGATAGGTGGAGACAGGGCGCGAAGCTGCTCTGCTCACCGTCGTGCAGGAGGGTCCCGGCAAGAGCAGAAGAGGAAGTACGGGTATCCGAAGACGCGATGGACGACGGAGGGCTCGCTCGCCGCCGGCGTCGATGTGAGTGCTATTTACCCGGACGGGCAAATGCTCACTTTTGGTAAGTGTTTTGTATAGCAGCGTCGATGCGCCGCAAGCAATCGGTGTAGTGGTGTCGGGTGAGAACATCGCTAACGGTGCTGCCGGCGGCGGCGAGTTCTGCTCGCAATTGCTGCAGGGTAGCCAGAGCCAATGAGGGTACATCGGAGTAATATAAGCTGGGTGATGGAGCACGGTCGGACGATTGCGCCAGAGCACTCATTTTCTCGATAAAGATTTTCTGCAGGTTGCGACGCTGCAGGCTGACGGCAGAGCGGGTGGGCACCTCGGCCCATATTCCCGTGCGCAGGTCGTCAAAGAGCCGGGCGACGGTATAGGTTTTAGGGTCGAGGGCTTCGTTCTCGATCATCCGCTGTAGTCGGGCGGCGCCGAGTAAGCTGTTCAGGGTGTTTTCTTGCAGGCGCATGAGCGCTGTTACGCCGCTCTCGGGCTTGAGCAGGCGAAGTACGCCGGGCTCGAAGAGCCACTCCGGCGTCTGGAACAGGTGTTTGTGTAAGAAGGCGACGGCTTCTTGCTGTCGGTCGGCAGGCGCCACCTCGTATACCCAGCCGGGTTGGTCATAAGTTTTCGGCGTTTCAAAGACGCCGCCTACCCACTTGGTTACGTGGCCGATGTATCGGCCAAATTGGCCCACCACGTTGTCGTACAGCTCCTGCGCGCGCTCGTATGTTTGCGCCTCTTCCTTCGTCCATAAGGCAGCATTAGGCAAAATGCGCTGTAGGTTTTTGATGCCGTATTCCGAAGCCAGCATGGCGTTGTCACCGAGGTCTTCGGCTTGGGCGCGCGGGTCATAGGGGTTGGTTTCGGTGAGAAAATGCAGGCGAGGGTTGTTGGCCGCTTTTTCCAGATACCAGCGGTTGAGCACCTTGCGGTCTTCTGCCGCATCTTTGGTGCCGTAGATAGGCTTATAGCCCCATTCGATGGCCCAGCGGTCGTAGTCTCCTACGCGAGGCATAAGGTCGGTGACGCCGTCTTCGGGTTGGGCTACGTAGTTGAAGCGGGCGTAATCCATGATCGATGACGTATGCCCGTTAGCCTCTATGAACTTTTTGTCGCGCAGTTTTTCCACAGGGGTAGCATGACTGGCTCCGAAGTTGTGGCGCAGCCCTAAGGTATGGCCTACTTCATGAGCGGCTACAAATCGGATGAGTTCGCCCATGAGTTTTTCGTCGAGCTCGTTTTGGCGCGCGCGGGGGTCTACGGCGGCGGTCTGGGTGGTGTACCAGTTTTTGAGCAGGCGCATGACGTTGTGATACCACCCGATGTGGCTTTCGATGATCTCTCCCGTTCTCGGGTCGTGCACATTAGGGCCGTAGGCGTTCTGAATGTCGGAGGCGAAGTATCGAATGACCGAGAAGCGCGCGTCCTCGAGGCTCATGGTGGTGTCGCCCTCGGGCCAGTCGCGGGCAATGATGGCATTCTTCCAACCGGCCTGCTCGAAGGCTCCCTGCCAGTCCTCCACGCCTTTTTTTAGATAAGGCCGCCACTTTTGAGGAGTGGCCGGGTCGATGTAAAAGACGATGGGTTTGGCCGGTTCGATTTTTTCTCCTCGCTGTTGGCGACGAGCATCGGCTTCATTTTTGGGTTCGAGGCGCCAGCGCACAATGATGGTTTCGTCTTCTACGCGTTGTTGATTGTCGTCATATACCTGATAGCCGGTGGCAAAATAGCCTACGCGGGGGTCATAGTAGCGCTTTCGAGCGGGATTGCGCGGCAATAAGATGAGCGAGTTGTTGATCTCAAAGGTCACCACTCCGGCGTTCAATCCGGCCAAGAGGTTGACGGTTCCGGGTGACTCCTCGCGCAAAGAGGGCGGGCTGACCTTATAGGTCTTTACGGTGCGTACCTCCAAATTGATGGGATAGGCGCGCATGCTTTGGATATAGCTGCGGTCTTTTTGCAGCTCTCCCATTTTGTAGCGCTGTTTGGTCAGTGGGGGCAAACTAAAGACCTGATTGTCGTCCTTGAAGAAATCGGTCACTTCGATAACTACGGATGTGTCGGGCCGTATTGCCTTAACGTCAAAAACGGCGGCAATAGGGTCTAAGTTGGAGCTGCGCACCGCTTTGTAGATGGGCTGAGTGGTATCTGGGCTGACGTTTCGATAGGCGATGGCGCGCACAAAGACCTTATCGGATGGTGCGCGCTCAAAGCGGATGACCTGGCGGTTGACCTGCTCGCCCCCATAGCCTGCTCCCGTAGGCGTTTGGGATACGCGAGTGACGGCCATGATTTCTGCGCCAAACACGGAGTCGGGGATTTCCCAAAAGTATTTGTCCTCTATTCGGTGCACCGCAATCATCCCCACGGTGCTCGCGGCCTTATCGGTGATGACTTCGCGATAGGGCTTGGGGCCTTTCTTTTCGGCTTTCTCCTCTTTCACCGGCACCGTGTCCTTCGCCACTGCCGGTAGGGGAGGGAGCGTGTCCGGTCGGGAAGGCGTTTGTGCTACAGGCGCTTGAGCGCTCAGAAAGATGGTCATCGTCAAAGAGGCAACGAGCTTAGATAGAGAGCGATCCATTCCAATCTGTTTTTTTTGAAAAAACGGCTGTGTAAATACGTCCGGCAAATCACGGTAAAACCCGCCTTCATCCCAAAACAAACCGACCTATAGAAGAGAAAAAAGGTTTCTCGGCGACAAAATCCTAAACCAACAAGAAAGAGCTCCCCGGTTGCGGCGTCCTGCGAAAACACAAACGGCTTTTCTCCCGCTTTTTTGCGAGAGAAAAGCCGCATGCTTCCTAAAAGGCAGATACTTATTTCACATCCGCAAAAAAGTCCTTGACCTTGTCCTTGTGCACGATCATCTCTTTATAGGTGTAGCGACCGGTAGTAGGGTCTTTTATGGCCTTGACTACCTTGACGTGATCTTTGCCGCTGCCGGCGTTGGCGGAGCGCTCGGCTACGCGGGCGTTTTTAGATACTTTTTTAGCCATGGCGCTAAGCGTGTTTTAAGGTGGAAAAAGAGGCGCTATTTAATTTCGCGATGCAGTGTGTAGCGCCGCAGGATAGGATTGTATTTTTTTAGTTCAAGGCGTTCGGGCGTGTTCTTGCGGTTCTTCTCCGTCACATACCGAGACGTCCCGGGCATTCCGCTATTTTTGTGCTCGGTGCATTCCAAGATGACTTGTATGCGGTTGCCTTTGCTCTTCTTTGCCATATTAAATGCCGTTTTTTAGTCCGTGCTGCGAGGCAATTAGCATCCTTCCGCTGTGCGCCCGAAGAAGACGATTTCGCCTTTTTTTTCCAGTTCCTTGAGGTAGCTGTAGAGCCCTTTTTTGTTGATGGTGCGCAAAGCGGCACAGCTCACCTTCAGGGTGACCCATTCGCCCGTTTCGGGTATGAAAAACTTTTTCCTTTGAAGGTTGGGATAAAAGCGCCGCTTTGTTTTGCGGTTGGAATGCGACACATTGTGCCCTGAAATCGTCTTTTTGCCGGTTAAATCGCAAACGCGTGCCATGAGTATGGTTGCCGTAGTGTTTTTTCAAAAAAACTGCCCGTCGTATGCGCAACGGGCAGTGGCTGAGTTTTTTTCGTGACTCCGAGAGGACTCGAACCTCTAACCTTCTGATCCGTAGTCAGATGCTCTATCCATTAAGCTACGGAGCCCAACCCTTGTTTCGGGCTGCAAAGATAAAATGGCGCGCCGCTATCGCACAAGCCTTTTTTCATTTTTTTATAAATTTCACCGAGCGCCAGGCGTCGTTTCGTCCAAAAGAAAGGATGTACACCCCAATGGGCAGGTCGGTAATGGTTTTTCTCCAGATATTACCGGAAAACGGCGCCGGAGTAAACGTTTCTTCGTAAACCAGTTGGCCCAGAGCGTTGAAGATGCGGATAAGGTAGGGCGAGTAGGTAGGAGTTTGAAGGCGCGCCTGGATTTCCTCGTGGACGGGATTAGGGCGAACCCAGAGGATTTGCAATGGGCCCAGCGGAGAGCCGCCGCAGAGGTCTTGCACTCTTCGCACGGCGTCGGCGGCGTTTAGGCGTCCTTCGGTGGTCGTTATGTTGACCAGCGTGGGTTCTGGCGTGACGCTTTCCAACAGGATATCGCGTACCCGCCGGGCGCACGCTGCCGGCTGGGTCAGGGCATCGCTCACAAAGGTGCTACACGGTAGGCTGTACAGCAGGGCTATAACGCCGGTCACGTGAGGAGTTGCAGCCGAGGTGCCGTTAAAGATGCCATAAGTAGGAATATTATTCTGACTGCGTGTGGTGTAGGTGCCGTCGCCGGGTGCGCCTAAATCTACATGCTTGCGCCCGAAACCTGTCTCTTGAATTTTTCGACCGCTTTGATCGACATTGGTGACGATGATAAGGTATTCGCTGGGGCAAGTGCTGGGCATGTCACCGGCGACGTCTACGTTCGTGTTGGTATTGGCCGTAGCACCCACGCTGAGGATACCCAGTTTGCCCAAAGAGTCGTAAACGGCGCACCACAGGGGGAAATCTTGCGGCCAGGCGCGGTCGATGCCGAAAGAGGCATTCGTCACAACGACGAAGGCCCCACTATTGCCTTTCGTCGCATTGTACAAACGCCGCATGTTGGCAGCGTAGTAATAGCCGGCGACGATCTCGTCTTCATAAGTAATGTCCGATAAATTCATGAGGCGGACGTTCCAATTGACGCCCGATACGCCGATGCCGTTGTTGCCCTTGGCGCCGATGATGCCGTTGACGGCCGTACCGTGAAAACCCGGCGTGCCCGGGTCGTCGCTGCCTTTTCGGGGGTTCCAGCCGCGGAAGTCATCCACGTAGCCGTTACCATCGTCGTCTATGCCGTTGTTAGGAACTTCTTTCCAGTTGAACCAGTAATTCGGAGCCACATCGGGATGGGTGCGCAGCGCTCCTTTTTCCAAAACGGCGACCACGATGGTGTCGCCTTGCGGCGTGATGCCTCCGGTGGTGATGTCCCAGGCGTCGGGCATACCGATGAGGGCAAGGCCCGTTTGGCGATTCCACTCGGGGTCGTTGGGATAGGTAGCGCGTTCTTGTACGCGGTGATTCCACTGGGCCGCTGCCACTGCGGGGTGACGCTTAACGGCCGTCAGCAGTTGTGGCGCTTCCACGGTACTCTCATCGAAGCCGAGCAAATAGATGTGCCAAAGAGGAGCTACCGTTTTTTTCCAACTTAGGGCGGCTTCTGCGGGCATCTCGGCTTGCAACTCGTATAACACGGTAGTCGGCGATGCCTCCGGGTGCAGTTGGACGAGCAGCTCTCCGCTACTTCGCTCTGCGGAGGAGTTTTGCGCTGCAGCGGAAAGGTAGGCCAATAGCGCCACCGGGAAAAACGACCTTCTCATCCAGACGATCATACGAATATCTTTTTTTAGCATTGCGCCGCTTGGCACGCTTTTACGGTGATCTCTTGCCGACGTTGACATGACGTTCTCACACCGTACTGAGTTGGAAGGGCAACCGATATTTTTATCATCGTAGCACCGTTCGTGTCGTCAAAGACGCAAGGATCGACTAACGCTGCCGGTATCGCTCCTCAAAGCGCCGCTGTAGTTGCTTGTGTTTGTTATCCAGATTAATCTCTCGCCCTTGAATGAAAGCCGCAATAACGCGGTGGGTGCGCATGTCGAGGGCATCACCTTCGCTGATAAAGAGGGTAGCATCTTTGCCTTCTTCGAGGCTGCCTACGCGCCGGGCGATGCCCAGGATAGCGGCGGGCGTCAGGGTAATGGCCTGTACGGCGGCTTCGTAAGGTAATCCGTAGCCCACGGCTTGGCCGGCTTCAAAGGGCAAGTTGCGCTGTTGCCAGGCGCCTTCTGAGGCTATGGCAAAGGGAATGCCTGCGGCATGCAAGAGGGCCGGCGTTTTATAAGGCTGGTCGATATCCTCGTCTTCGCGGGCGGGCAGCCTATGAGTTTTGGTCAAGATGACGGGTACGCGGTGTTCGCGCAAAAAATCGGTGATGAGCCAGGCATCGGCCGCGCCTACGAGTACAGGTCGCACCTGCAACTCTTCGGCAAACAAGACGGCCTCCTGCATCGTGCGCGCATGGTTGGTGTGAAGGTACAAGTTCTGCCGACCGTCGAACAGCGCGCAAAGGGCCTCAAAACGCGGGTTCTTTTCTTCCGGTCGGGGTGCCTGGCAATACGCTTTAGCCTCGAGAAAAAACCGGCGGATTTCCTTAACCGTCTTTTCGTAGGTATCTGTAGCGGGCGGCTCGGGGTTCATCGGGCCGAAGGCAAACACCCGACGCGGGCGGAGGGTGGGCCAATACAAATGCACCCCGTCTTCTGCCTGCAGCGCAGCGTCTTCCCAGTTCCAAGCGTCGAGATGCACTGCGGCGGATGTGCCCGATAGGATGCCACCCGTGGGCACCACTTGGGCTACTAGTATGCCGTTAGAGCGTACGGTGGGCAAGATGTCCGAGTCGGTGTTGTACGCAATGAGGGCGTGGGCATTGGGGTTGTAATCTCCAATCTCGCTAAAGTCTTGCGTGGCCCGCACGGCGTCTATTTCCACCAGCCCCAGACGCGTATTAGTTGCCACCAGCCCTGGGTACACGTGTTTTCCCTTGGCATCGAAGATGCGGTCGTATTTCGAGGGATCAATGCGCAGGGTGGTGGCATCGGCTACCAGAGTGATGCGTCCGTTTTCAAAGGCAATGGCGCTGTTGGCTATGGAGCGACCGTTGCCCACATGCGCAGTAGCGCCTATAATGAGGGTGCTGCCGCGCTGAGGAGGAGCGGGCGCCGGAGGCTGGCCGACGGCTGCCGAGGCGTTCAACGTCAGGAGGATGAGTAAAATGCGGGAGAGCATGCAATAAAACCGTTTTGTTATAGAGGAATGAAAAAATCGGCCTAACAGCGGCGCAAAACAGCGGCCTATTTTATCACACACGTCAGCATTTGCCGGCCTTCTATGAAGCCTTCGAGCACGTCGCCGATAACTACCGGGCCTACTCCGGCAGGCGTGCCGGTAAAAACCATGTCACCCCTCTGCAGGGTGAAGTAGCGCGAAAGGTGCACAATAAGCGTATCGAAGGGAAAGATGAGGTTGCGCGTACATCCCTCTTGTACTACTGCGCCGTTTTTTTTCAACTGAAAGCAAATATCTCTTGGGTTGGGCAATTCCGCCAGTGGAATCCAAACACTTATAGGCGCGGAGCCATCGAAGGCCTTGGCGATTTCCCAGGGATGTCCCTTCTGCTTGAGGCGCTGCTGAAGGTCGCGGGCCGTGAAGTCGATGCCAAAAGCCACCGCGTCGTAGTAGCGGTGGGCAAATTCCGGCCGGACACTTCGCCCGTTTTTGCAAATGCGCAGCACCAGCTCTCCCTCGTAGTGGAGCTCTTGGGTGAAATCGGGATAGTAGAAGGGCTTGTTGTTGACCACCAGGGCCGTTGGTGGCTTCATGAATACGAGCGGTTCGGACGGCACCGGATTGTTCAGCTCCTTGGCGTGGTCTATGTAATTGCGCCCTATGCAGAAGATTTTCATGGGGCGAAAATAGGAGAAAACGCTGCATGCAAGCCTACAAGAGGAGGTGGCAAACGGGGTAGGGAATGGCGATGGCGGCCTATTTGTAGGTCTTTTTCAGGCGATCGAGTTGGCGTTTTTCCTCGCGCTGTTTGATGCTTTCGCGCTTGTCGAACGATTTTTTGCCCACGGCTAAAGCGATGTGGACTTTGGCCCATCCGCGCTCATTAAAGGTGATTTTGAGCGGTATGATGGTAAATCCCTTTTCGCGCACGCGGCGCTCGAGCTTGCGCAGCTCGCTCTTGCGCAGCAACAGCTTGCGCGTGCGGCGAGGGTCATGGTTCTGGCTGCTGCCGTAATCGTATTCCGAAATGTGTAAGTTGCGTATCCACAGCTCGCCGTTTTCAAACAAGCAATACGCATCGGTTAGGTTAGCATTGCCGGCACGCAGGCTTTTGACTTCCGTTCCGGTGAGCGCGATTCCGGCCGTGTACTCCTGGACGACGTGGTATTCGTAAGATGCCCTCCGGTTGACGATTTCCGGCGGGAGGGATTTGGTGCTTTTTTTGGCCATGGTACGCTCAGGCTTTTAGTGCAGGCAAGCCGACGATTTCGCGTACTTCTCGAAGGGTTTGGCGGGCGCGCTCCCGGATGGCGGCGCTGCCGGCGGCTATTTGCTCCTTTACCCGCTTTTTATCGGCTTGCAAGTGATGCAGGCGCTCTCGGAAAGCGGTTGTTAGGGCCGATAGGGCGTTGGCCACGCTCTCTTTCAAGTCGCTGTAGCGCAGGCCACCGTTCCGATAGTCGGCCATAAACGCTTGATAAGCATCTTCCTGGCCGCAAGCGCGCAAAATTTCAAAGAGGTTCGCCACGCCCGGGCTCATCTCGCCTGCAGCAACGCTGCCGGTGTCCGTTACCGCCGAGCGAATCTGTTTGCGGATTTGCTCCTCTTCGCCAAAGAGCTTGATGTAGTGTTTTTCTCCCAAGCTCTTGCTCATTTTGCGGCTCGGGTCGGCGGGCGACAGAATTTTGGGCGTAGCGGTAAACAGCGGCTCCGGCAAAGGAAAATACGCTTTCCCGAAGAGGTGGTTGAAGCGCTGGGCAATGTTTCTCGACAGCTCGAGGTGTTGCTCTTGGTCTTTGCCCACCGGCACATAATGGGCGTGGTAAAGTAAGATGTCGGCTGCTTGGAGGACGGGATAGGTGAACAGCCCGGTGCTGATGAAGGCGTCCTTGTCCGTTTCTTTCAGCTGGTCTACCTTGTCCTTGAACTGCGTCATGCGCGTCAGCTCGCCATAAGAGGCAAAACATCCCAGTATCCAGGCCAACTCGGTGTGCTCGGGTACGAGGCTTTGGATAAAGAGGTTTTCCGACCGTATGCCGCAGGCCAGCAATTGGAAAGCCATTTTCCAGGTATTTTCACGCAGCTTATCCGGCGCGTACGGCATGGTCATAGAGTGATAGTCTACTACACAAAAGTAGCAGCGGTACTTATCCTGCAGGTGCACCCAGTTCTGAATGGCGCCGAAGTAGTTGCCGATATGCAGGTCGCCGGTGGGTTGAATCCCGGACAGGACGTTTTTCATGGCAGGGCCGCTTTACACTGAGGCGATGACGGATATCTCTACGTTGGCAAATCGAGGTAGCTCGGCTACCTGTACCAGCTCGCGGGCGGGAGCAAACTCGGGCTGAAAGTACTGCTCGTACACCGCGTTAATACGGCCAAATTGGTTGATATCCTTCACGAAAACGGTGGCCTTGAGCACGTTTTGCAGGTCAGTACCCGCCGCCTCGAGGATGACTTTGACGTTTTGCAGTACTTGCTCCGTCTCGGCTTCGATACTTTCCAACACCAGCTCGCCCGTTTGGGGGTTAAGCCCTATCTGACCTGAGACGAAAAGTAGATTGCCCATGCGAATGGCCTGGTTGTAAGGCCCTATGGGCGCAGGGGCATTAACGGTGTTGATGATCTGCTTCATAGCCGGCGTAAACCGGAAAGGTGTTTCTTAAAAAAAGCATTGCTCTCTTTGACAGGGCGAGCGCTAGCTTTGGCTGCCTTCGACGCTTTCGCCGGAGTAATTCACCAAAAGGTTCCCGCGGTAGTACAGGTTTCCCCCCGACAGGTAGGCGTGATGGCGCAAATGAACTTCTCCGGTAGTCGGGCAGGTCGAAAGCGTGGGCAGTGGAGCCTTGTAGTGGGTGCGGCGGGCGCGCTTGCGGCGCTTGGAATGCCGCCATTTAGGGTTGGGCATGTGATTTGATTTTTATTTTTGGTTAATTAAAAAAATTATTGCAGTCCACTTAGACTTTCCCAAGCAGGATTTGGCGGCTGTTCGGCGGTTATACTTTGTAAAATGCGCAAAACGTCTTGATTGCAGGGCGGGTGAGCCTCCGCTTGGCAGTTGTAAGTGTTGGTTAAGGGCAAGGCCAGCAGGGCAAACTCGTATAAATACGGCGCTAATTGTATCTCCGATGTCTCGCGAGAGATGAAGATAACCTCCTCGTTTTCTTCGCCCGCCTCGCCGCTCTCGCCGTACTTGACGATGAGCTGTCGGGTAGCGTTGTTGAGCGGCAGCCGAATGGGGGCCATACACCGGTCGCAGGTGGTCTGGGTGTAGCCCGACAAGTGAAAGGCGAAAATAATTAAACTCGGACGCTTGTCCACGACAACTTGCGCTTGTACACAACCTTCCTGGATGAGGGAACCCTCGAAGTGCCGGAAGAAATCACCCTCCAAGGCATATTGGTATTCGTGAAGGCCGGTTTTTAGCCCTTGGATAGGAATGGTATATGCAGAAAAAGGGTCCATCACCAGGCAATTCAAAAATCGGGCTGCAAAGGTAAAGGCCTGACCTCAAACGGCCAAAGATTTTTTTAAACAATGCAGCCGTTCACATTACCGTCCGAAGGAATAACGGCCACCGACGGCGTACTTCAAGTGCGGTCTTTGTCCTCTGGAGGCAGGTCGTCCGGCGGAGGTAAAGGCTCCATTTCGGCATCTTCGACAATAGGCCCCGAGCGTTGTGTGTGCGTTTCTATTTCTTCAAATTCGATGTACTCGCCTTGCAATGCCTCCTTAGGTACTTCGCGGGTTTCCTCGAAGGTGTGCGCCATTCGCCGGTATCCTAAAGCGCGGAGCAAAAGGTACAGCGCCGTAACAGGATAGAGCACGGACGCCAACGCCATTATGAGCAGACCCAATAATGGGCGCTCCAGCAAAAGCGCCCACATCTCCCGAAAGGTATCCCATACGGCCCGCCAGTTGAGCAAGATGGCCGCTATGATAAGTACCGGCGAGACGATATACAGTACGTTGAAAACGGCTCTCAAAACGTAAAAAAGCGCTATCACTCCCAAAGCGCCTAACAAAAAGCATCCCCAGCCGCCGCTACTGCTATAACGCGTGTAGATCATTTGTTGAATGACAAAAAATTTAAATATCCAAAGTTACAGGACTGTCGCAACAATTTATTGTACATATTACAATTTGGAACGGCTTCAATTCCTTCTGCCCATTTGCAGAGCTTTACCGCGGGGGATTATCGATTTGACCGAGTGTTCCATTGCCGCAACCGCCGCTCGTAACGCCGAGCGTTTACAGGCCAGAGGCTCTTTTCTACAGAGGCCTCTATGTGCGCATTTTCGCCGCCGAGGACTATGGGAAAGAAATCGATACCGGTCACGGCCTCTACCTCGTCTATAGGGCAGGCGTATTCCATGAGATGGCGCTCTTGCCGTTCGTTGGGAATGACGAAAGCGATGGCCCGGCGTTGTCGAGGGGCGAGGATAACCTTATAAAAGGCGGCAGGTACAGCCACTTTGTTGGCTCCGATTCTTTCCTTCGCCGGTCGAGTCAAGACGGGGCCGGTCACGATATACAGTTGTTCCAACATCTTGGCCCAGTCTCGGGTGTTTTCCTCCAATTCGCGCCAGATGCCGCCGTTGAAAAGGCGTTCTTGGGGGCTGATGTTGGTCATGAGGAAGGTTTCATCCATGGCCAAGCGATCAAAAGCCATGTCGGCTGCGGGCACCAGATGTCCGCGGTCGTATCCGCTTCCGCTATAGTCTCGCGGTGTAGCGCCTCCGCCGGGCACATCTGGGTCGGGCTTAAAATGGCTCGAGCGCTCTACCCAGGGCTGGACGAGGCGCTCGCGCAGGAGCTCGTAGGCCACCCACTCCGCCTGTTTGTGCTCGTGCGAGTACGACAAAACATAATAGGTGCGGCGAATCACCGTCCCCGTTGTGCCGGCAGGCAGCAACTCCTCCGGAACGTGCGAAACTGCGCTTGGTCTGTAGGACTCGTGTTGATAAGGCGCGGAGGCCGGGCTTTGTCGCGCCTCAAAGAGTTGAAATACCCAAAAGGCAATACCGGCCAATAAAACGAAGAGGCTGCTTTTAAACCAGCAACCCTCTCCTCCGGCGGTGCCGCGCTTTACCTGGCGTATGCTCATGATGCCTGTGCGATATGGAAGCGAAGATAGGCCACAACGGAGCAGCCAAATGCGCTTATTTCGGCGGAAATTCCCCTTGCCTTGCCTTTCCTACACTTTTTGCCTGAACTTTGCAAAAAGAATGGGAGCGCAGGCAAAACGCTTCGGCGGTGTCGGGTGTTTCGAGGGGAGAGCTTCTGCACACCCATGTTAGACAGTCCAAAAGGTTGCGAATTATGAGTGTTGCTCGCTTTTTCATTTGCGTTGCGTTGATAGGGTTGGAGGGTGCCTCCGGGGCGGCGCAGGATTGTTTTTGGTTAAATACCGGCGCCTCTAGGGTCATTTATCTGTCGGGAAAGGAAGTGCCCTTGCCGCCTGCCGGTGGCAAGGTGGCCGTGCCTTGCACACAGACCATACGAAATGTAGTTTTCAGCATAAGTTTTGCGGCGGGTGCGGAGCGGTATTTTGAGGACTCTACACAATTTGTAGGGGTGCTTCACTACAAGAACTCCACATTTATTTTGGGCTACGACAAGGTGCAGAACATATTTCGTTTGTCGGCCGACCAAAATTTAGAAGAGGGAACTTACACCCTGACCTTTTCGGCAATTATGTGTACGCCGTCCTCGGCCACTTGCAGCAATTGTTTTGTCCAATATACGTTTGAAGCCGAGTTCGTTCCCGACCCTGATTTTAGCGTGGAGGTGAACACTGCTCCCGACCCGGCGGTACTCACCTGTTGGCCGGCAAGCCAGGTGGTACTGAGCGGTACTCCTCCGCCTCACAACGGGTTTACGGCGCAGTGGTCGCGCCTAACAGGGGTGGTGTTTGTGGATATCCCCGGTGCCGTTCAACCGCAGTACATAGCTACCTCCAGCGGCACGTACTTGTATACGGTAACCGGCCCGGCAGGGTGTAAGTCAAGCAACCTGGTGTCAGTGAAGCCACCCGAACGGCCGGAGATTCAGGTAGAGGTTCCTCAGCAAAAGCTCAGCAGCTGCGCGCAAGCCCTCGTCGGCGTGACGGTCGTAGACTCTAGTGCTGCGGGCAATCTCTCTATTGCTTGGACGGCCTCATCCGGAGGGGTTATCCTGGACGGAGCAAACACGTTGAACCCAACGGTCGGAACGCCCGGCATCTACACGATAACCGCAACACGACTCGATAACGGCTGTGCCGATACGGCGGCCGTGAACGTCGTACCGGGCAATGTGCCCGCCGTGCAGGTGAGCATAGAGAGCCTTTCGGCGACGGATGTGTTAGACTGTAAGACCCCCCGAATTGTTCTCGAAGCGCGCGTTGCTCTTTCCGAGGGTACCGATACCTTTACTTTCTTGTGGTCTAACGGCGCAGCAAACGAACAGATAACGGTAGAGCAGCCCGGCTTATACTCCGTCACGGTTACGGCAATAAGAAGCGGCTGTATAGGCTATGCCGATAGGGCTGTTTTTAAGAACACCACCGCCCCCTTCGCTACGGTCGTCGGCAGCCGCGACACGGTGTGCGCCGGCGAATCTGTTGTGCTGTCGGTAACTTCACCCGACCCGGCGATCTTCCACTGGTCGAATGGGACTACCGGCCCTATTCTGACTGTAACACCGAGCATAGATGGCCCCAATCTATATGTCGTTACGGTTACCTCCACGTTAAACGGCTGCTCGGCCGTCTTCGAGAAAATCATCGCGCGCCTCGCCTATCCTCCGTTAACTTGCTTGCCGGCAGAAATCACTCTTTCACACGGGCAAAGAGGAACGATAAACTGTACTACCGGCCCGTTGGCCCAGCTGCAATGGACCGCTACGGCTACCAATGTCTCCGGTATCCCTTCCTCGGGTATCGGCCCGGTCCAAGGCCGGCTCTTCGAGCTTTCCTCCCTGCGGGCGCCCGGCCGAGCCGTCTTCACCGTCTTCGCCCGCCAAGGGCCTTGCCCAAGTGCTCCGGCCGAAGTGGTAGTTACAGTAACTCCTCCGGATGCGGTGGAAGGTATCTATATCCCAGAAGTCATCACCCCGGACGGCGACGGGCAAAACGACACGTGGGATATCGTGCTCCCATCTAATAACTATCCCCCCTCTGCTTATGAACTAACCTTATACAATCGGCAGGGAGCAGTTGTCTGGCAAAATACTCTGGCCACACCCCTCCCCGCCGAGAAGTATCCCGACGGCACCTACTTCTATCACCTGACTACACCGGAAGGCGCCGTCCTCCGAGGGGCCGTTACGTTGCTTAGGAGGCGGAAGTAGTCGGCTGCCAAAGTGAAGAGTGCGCATCAACTTAACCGCGCTGCAAAGGGAGCGAGGGGTCACGGTTCCCTGTTCGGCGGCATTTTTCCATTTTTTTGCCTTTCTTTTAAGTGAAACGCGCAAAAATATTGCGTTGCAAACCGAAAAAGGGCGGCGTGTTCTTTGTGAAAAAAGGCCGGTGCAGGTCATGACCTCTTTGCCCTGAGCAGCTTAAATCCGTAAAAAACTAAGCCGAAAAATCTTAGCAGGAATGAGGAAAGCGGCGGGAAATTTTTTACCTTTTTATTGCAATCGTGGGTGAGGTGGCTACCTTTGCCGCGCTAAATTTTAACAATGCGTTAAGGTCTTCCACGCAAAAAATTTAGAGTCTATCTAAATACGGCCGCGGGCTTTCTCCTTTCATGGAGTGAAAGACTTAGTTAAATTACCTTTGCAACAAGTAATTATTGGACCAGTAAGTAGCACTCTGTCAATATGTTGTCAAAGCACAATCGCTGGATGGTCATCTTTCTCCTTTTAGGAGCCGGTCTTTTACAGGCCGCTCCGAACGTGGAGGAAGGGAAAAATTTATTTATGGCCAACTGCGCCTCTTGCCACAGCCGGGATATGAAGACCAACCTCACCGGCCCGGCTTTGGGAGGCGTAGAGGGACGCTGGGCGGCATATCCGCGCCAAGATTTGTATCGGTGGATTCGCGCCTCGCAGGCCATGATCGCTGAAGGACACCCCCGAGCAGTAGAACTGTGGGCTCAGTGGAAACCCACCCTGATGAACAACTTCCCCGGCCTGACCGACGATCAGATTGAGAGCATTTTGCTTTACGTCAACGATGTTGTCAATAAGAAAGCGGCGCCCGGAGCGGGTCAAGTCGGACCGGCTGCAGGCGGTGCGGCAGGCCCTCAGAGCGACTCCACCCTATGGATTTTTGCCGGCATTGCCGTGATTTTGGGGTTGTTAGCCTTTGCTCTCATGCGCATCGTGGACAACCTCCAAAACCTTGCGCGTGTGCAAGCCGGTCAGCCGCCTGTTCGGCGCACCCTGGGCCAGATGCTGACGACGAAAGGTGCCATCGCCTTCATGGTGTTTGCTGCCACGCTCATTTTTGGCTATAAGACGGTAGACAACGCTACTCGGATGGGGCGCCAACAAGGTTACCAGCCGGAGCAGCCCATAGCCTTTAGCCATGCCCTACATGCGGGCACCAATAAAATCGATTGTCAGTACTGCCACGACTCGGCACGGCGCTCTAAACACGCGTCCATTCCCGGGGCCAACACCTGTATGAATTGCCACACCGTAGTAAAGAAGGGCTCAAAGAGCGGTACGGCGGAGATTACCAAAATTTTTGCCTCTATCGGTTACGACCCCATTACCAACAAGTACATCCCCGACTACGAAAACTGGACGGAAAAGCAAATTGAAGACCTCTATAAGCGCTGGATAGGCCAGGAGTATGTAGCCGATAATGGGCTGACTACCCTGAACGACGCCGGCCGGATGGTGGTCGAGACCCAATGGGAGGGGATCGTCAAGGCGCTCAAGAACGACTCCAACGGCAAGATACAGGGCCCCATCGAATGGGTGCGGGTCCACAACTTGGCCGACCACGCGTATTTTAACCATGCCCAACACGTAGCGGTCGGGCAGGTGGCTTGTCAGCAGTGCCACGGACCGGTAGAACAGATGGAAGAGCTCTACCAGTACTCCACCCTCGGGATGGGTTGGTGCATCAATTGCCACCGCCAAACCGAAGTTAAATTCAAGGACAACGACTATTACCAACAATACGCGCGCTATCACGAAGAACTAAAAACCGGCAAGCGCGACAAGGTAACCGTGGCCGACATTGGCGGCTTAGAATGCCAAAAGTGTCATTATTAACACCTCTTGCACCCTTTCTCTTCCTTCAACCAATACCTTCTTTTTATAAGCCGTATGCAGCATCGAGATAACGGTATCTGGGTCAGCGCCGAAGATTTAAACCGCGAGGATTCGTTCGTAAAGTCCGCTGAACAGGAGTTCCTGCTGGAAAATTTGGCCGATGCGCCAAGCAGCTGGACTCCCTCTCGACGCGATTTTCTCAAGCTCATGGGCTTTGGCCTAGGGGCGGCTACCGTAGCGGCCTCTTGCGAGATTCCCGTCCGAAAGGCCATCCCTTATGTGACGAAACCGGACGCCATCGTTCCCGGAGTGGCCAATTATTACGCCTCCTCTTTTGTCAACGGCAGCGATTATTGCGCAATACTGGTCAAGACGCGGGAAGGCCGGCCTATCAAGATTGAGGGCAATACGCTCAGCAGTGTGACTTCGGGCGGCACCAGCGCCCGCGCCCAGGCATTGGTGCTTAGCCTTTACGATACGCGCCGCCTCAAGCACCCGGGCAAGGTTGAGGAGGGCGAGGTGAAGAAGCTGTCGTGGAAAGACCTGGACGATAAAATCAAGGGCCAACTGCAGTTGGGCGGCAACATCCGCATTATTACCCACACGCTTATCAGCCCCACGGCCAAAAAAGCCCTATCGGAGTTCATCGCCAAGTATCCCAATACGCGCGTCGTTACCTACGACCCGGTGTCGCACGCGGCGCTGCTGGCGGCCAATGAAGCGTCTTTTGGCATCCGCGGTATTCCCACCTATAAGTTTAAAGAGGCGGATGTCATCGTATCGTTTGGCGCCGACTTTTTGGGCACGTGGGTAAGTCCCCTTGAACATGCGCGCGACTATGCTGCCCGCCGCAAGCTGCAGTCGCTCCAACAGCCGGCCATGTCGCGTCATTACCAGGTAGAGAGCCACGTGAGCCTCACCGGCTCCAATGCCGACGTTCGGGTCCAAATTCGCCCAAGTGAAATGGGAGCGGCCATTTGCGCGCTTTACAACGAGATCGCCCAAAAGACGGGAGCACCGCTGCTGGGCACACCGGCGTTGAACGAGAAAGCCAAGGCCGCCATCAAAAAGGCGGCAGCCGACTTGCTCGCCCTGCGCGGTAAGTCGCTGGTCGTATGCGGCACGAACAACGTCATGGAGCACCTGATCGTCAACAAGATAAACGATTTGCTCGGCAACCTCAACCAAACCGTAGATTTCAGCACACTCAACCTCCTGCACCAGGGCGATGAGCGCGATATGATGCGGCTCATCGGCGAGATGAACGCCGGTCAAGTAGCCGTTGCCATTGTGTGGGGCGCCAATCCGGCATACGAACTGCCCAACGCGGAGCAATTCAAAGCGGCCTTTGCCAAGGTGAATACGCGCATCTCATTCTCCTCCGTGATGGACGAGACCACGGCGCTGTGCACCTATGCCGCCCCTGCACATCACTTGTTGGAGTCTTGGGGCGATGCCGAGCCTAAAAGCGGTCATTACAGCCTGATACAGCCTACCATAGCGCCCCTCTTTGATACGCGCCAGGCAGAGCTATCTCTATTGGAGTGGGCCGATAGTCCAAACCTAAACCGCCAGGATGAGCAGCCCTATTACCAGTATCTTAAGTCGCACTGGGCTACGGAGATGAAGGCCAAACAGTCCAAATATGCCACGGGCGCTGCGTTTTGGGACATGAGCCTTCACGACGGCGTGTTCGAGGTGCCGCCGGGTTCGCGCACGGTCTCGTTCAATCCCAACATCAGCCTCAACGCGGCCTCTGTCACCCAGCCCGGTTCGGCTCCGGTGGAAATCGCCTTTTACGAAACCGTCAACATCGGCAATGGACAATACGCCCACAACCCTTGGCTGCAAGAGATGCCCGACCCCGTTACTCGGACGGTGTGGGGGAATTACCTGAGCATTCCGGTGGAATGGGACGGCAATAAAAAGATGACGGGGTGGATGGGTCTGGAAGACGGTGACAAGGTAGAAGTGGAGGTAGCCGGCAAGAAACACGTGTGCACGGTGGTGCGCACGTTTGGGCAAGCGCCGGGTACGGTGGCCATTGCCTTGGGCGGTGGTAGAGAAAGCGGCGGTTGCGGCGTGGGTTATGGCGTCAATGTCAACCCATGGCTTCCCATAGAAGGTGGTTTCATCCAGTACTTCGCCAAAGAGGCCAAGATTTCCGGAAAAGTGGGGGCCGAAAAGAATTTCGCCTGTGTGCAGCATCACCATACCATGGGTCTGGCCGCTGCAGACCCTAAAACGGGAAAGACCATTAACGCCGACGAGCAGGTGCTCGCTTATCAAGGCTCGCTGACGGAGCGGTCCATCATCTTTCAGGCGCACGTCAACGATGTGCCAAAGCTGCGCGAAAAAATGGCCGATTTTCATCGGCACGCCGCTCATCTCAACGAGCAGACCCTCTATCCCGACCGCACCGACTACTTCGGAACGGGACCTAAGTGGGGTATGTACATCGACTTAAATGCCTGCATCGGCTGTGGCGCCTGTCAGGTGGCTTGCGTCAGCGAAAACAACGTGCCTGTGGTCGGCAAGAATGAGGTTGCGCGCCACCACGAGATGACGTGGTTGCGCATCGACCGGTATTATTACGGTGACCTGGACAATCCTCGGGTGGTCTACCAGCCGATGATGTGCCAGCACTGCGACAACGCCCCGTGCGAAAACGTCTGCCCGGTCAATGCGACCAACCACTCGGCCGAAGGCATTAACCAAATGGCTTACAACCGCTGCATCGGCACGCGTTACTGCGCCAACAACTGCCCTTACAAAGTGCGGCGCTTCAATTGGCTGGACTATACTACGGCAGACACCTTCCCGGCTAATGAAGAGCGCCTATTCCGCGTCGAAGAAGGCGACATCCCCTTCTATGCCGACAACTTGGTGCGCATGGTGCTCAACCCCGACGTGACGGTGCGCAGCCGCGGTGTCATCGAGAAGTGCTCCTTCTGCGTGCAGCGCATACAGGAAGGCAAACTCACGGCTAAGCGCGAAGGGCGCCCGCTGGAGGACAACGACGTGCGCACGGCTTGTCAGACGGCCTGCCCCACCGGCGCCATCGTCTTCGGCAACCTGAACAACCCGCAGAGCGCCGTTAGCCAGGCCATTAAGCGCCAAGAGGAGCTGGCCTATCAGGTACTGGAGGAAATCAACACGCGGCCCGGTGTGCGCTATTCTGCTAAAATCTACAATTCGTAAAGGCGATTGCTGCTCAATTGCTCATTTCAGGACAACATCCACTAACGCAATATAGCTTATGTCTCATCCCGTAGCACCTGTTCGGCATGTTCTCATCGAAGGGAACAAGACTTACCACCAGATATCGGAAGATTTGTGCGTGCCTACGGAGCGCGCTCCCTCGCGGGAATGGATATTAGCCTTTTCGGTCGCTTCGGCTTTTACCGCTTTGTACGTCTTTGCGGTGGTGTGGACGATCTGGAAGGGTATCGGCGAATGGGGGACCAACCGAACCATCAACTGGGCTTGGGATATTACCAACTTCGTCTGGTGGATCGGTATCGGTCATGCCGGCACGCTGATATCGGCCATCTTGCTGCTTTTCCGCCAGCGCTGGCGCACCGGAGTAAACCGCGCCGCGGAGGCCATGACCATCTTTGCCGTTATCTGCGCGGGCCAGTTTCCGCTCATTCATATGGGACGCCTGTGGTTGGCCTTCTTCATCTTTCCCTTCCCCAACACGCGCGGCCCATTGTGGGTGAACTTCAACTCGCCGTTGCTGTGGGACGTGTTCGCCATTTCGACCTATTTCTCGGTGTCGGTGCTGTTTTGGTACACCGGCTTGGTTCCCGATTTGGCCACCGTCCGCGACCGAGCCGTGGGCTTTCGCAAAAAGATGTACGAAATTTTTTCCTTCGGCTGGACGGGTGCGGCCAAGCATTGGCAGCGCTGGGAGTCGCTCTCGCTCATCTTGGCGGGCCTCTCCACGCCTCTGGTGCTTTCGGTGCACACCATCGTGTCTTTTGACTTCGCCACGTCGGTCATCCCAGGGTGGCACACAACCATCTTCCCGCCCTATTTCGTGGCCGGCGCCATCTTCTCGGGGTTTGCCATGGTGCAGACCTTGATGGTCATTACCCGAAAAGTGCTCAATCTGCAAGAGTATATTACCATTAATCACATCGACTCGATGAACAAGGTTATCGTGCTGACCGGCACGATTGTAGGTGTGGCCTACTTGACCGAGCTGTTTATCGCGTGGTATTCGGGCTACATCTACGAGCAATTCGCTTTTTACAACCGCGTGTTCGGTGTGTACTGGTGGGCCTACTTCGGGATGATGTTCTGCAATGTGGTTAGTCCGCAGCTGTTCTGGTCGCGGCGTATCCGCCGCAGCATCTGGTGGACGTTCTTCCTCTCTATCGTGGTCAACATTGGGATGTGGTTCGAGCGCTTCGTCATCATCGCAACTACCCTTGCCCGCGACTACCTTCCCTCTTCGTGGAGCTATTATCGCCCTACTTGGGTGGAAATTTCCATCTTCTCCGGTACGATCGGACTGTTCTTCTTCTTGTTCATGATTTTCACGCGCGTGGCGCCGGTAGTAGCCATCGCCGAAGTGAAGGCTATTCTGAAGGTAGCGGGAGACCAGTACATCGGCCCGAGGGCGCGCAAAGAAGCTCAAACCGTCGCGCCGATGGCAACGGAAAAACAAGAAGAGCGAAACTGAACCTTTCTTACTCGAAAACCAGGTAATCACACACTATCTATGTCTGCAGAAAATAAAAAGGTTTTATACGGGCTCTACAACGATGAAGAGGAGCTAAAGCGCGCCGTGAAAACGGCTCGGGAGGCTCACTTGGATATCATGGATGTTTATTCGCCTTTCCCGGTGCACGGATTAGACCCTATCCTGGGTCTGCGCGAGAGTCGGCTCCACATTTTGGGCTTTGTGTATGGAGCGACGGGGGCGCTGTTTGGTTTTCTGTTTATGTCTTGGGCCCTGGCCAAGGACTGGCCCATCTTGTTCGGAGGAAAACCCTACTGGCCGGTACCTTCTTTTATTCCCATCACCTTCGAGATGACGGTGCTGTTTGCGGCCTGGGGCATGACGATAACTTTTTACACCATATGCGGTATGTGGCCCGGTGTGAAAGCGAAAATTTTAGACAACCGCATCAGCGACGATAAGTTTTGCATCGCCTTTGATGTTACGCAAGCGGAGCAAAAAGCCGTTTTGGGCCTGAACGATTTCTTCCGGAAGACCGGCGCCTCGGAAGTGCACGAAAAGCTTCTTTGAAAAAATGGCAGTGCTTCTCTTTTAAAAAATCACATCCTCAATTAGAAATTAACGGCAATGAAATACGCTATTGGCGCTTTAGTGGGAGTAGCTCTGTTTGCATGGCTCTTTTCTCTGTGCTCCCCAGCGGGTAAGAACAAGACCGGGCACGAGTACATGCCCGATATGTATCACCCCGTCACTTACGAAGCAAATGTGCTGGCCAACTACAGCTGGAACCACTGGGACGACGAGAGCACTTTTCCCAAAAAACAGCTTTCTCAGCCGCGCAAGCCGGTGCCCGGCACTATAGCCCGCGGCTATACCGCAGTGCAATACGTCGGTGCCGATGCACTGGCCGTAGTACGCGGTAAAAATGCACCCAACGCCGTGTCCGCTCCGGTGAACGGGCAAGTGCCTTTTTATTACCAAGATACCGAAGAAGACCGCCTTCGCTGTGAGCAGGAGATGACGACCAATCCCTTCCCTTTGACAAAAGAGGGTTTGGAGCGGGGTAAAACCCTGTACAATCTGTATTGCGCCATATGCCACGGCGAAAAAGGTGATGGGCAGGGATATATCGTTACCATGCCCGACTCGAAGTACTTGGCCCAGCCTAAGAACCTCATAGATGAGGAGATGACCAAGGCAAAAGACGGCCGCTTCTATTTCGCCATCATGTACGGCAAAAACGTTATGGGCGGTTACGCCGATAAGCTCTCTTACGAGGAGCGTTGGCAAGTGATTCATCACATCCGCTCCCTGCAACAGAATAAATAAAATTGCAGAAAACCACAGGCTCAAAACACTTAAAAACTCCGGATTTAAGCCGGTTTTTGCGACATGAACCTGAACACACAGTTCGTTTTCGACGGCAAGCTAAAGCGCAATCTGATCATCGGCATGGCCATCGGTGTGCTCAGCCTCGCCTGGTCGGCAGTGGGAGATGACGCTTTTTATACGCGCTTTTGGACCAACTACTTGCACAATGCGGTCTTTTTTACCGGTATCGCCTTCACCGCTATGTTTTTTTTGAGCGGCCAAATCACGGCTTTTGCCGGCTGGATGGTAGTCATTAAGCGCCTGTGGGAGGCCATGAGCCAGTTTATGTTGGTCGGCATTGCTTTGTTGCTGGTGGTCGTCATCGGAGTGTGGGGGCACCTACACCACCTCTATCATTGGAACACGCCGGGCATCACCGACCCTTCCAGCCCGCTTTACGATAAGGTCATCGCCGGCAAGGCGGGTTTTCTCAATCCCGTATTTTTTACTGTGGGCACGGTGGGGTTCTTGGCAATATGGTATTTCTGGGCATACAAGTTGCGGCAGAACTCTCTGGCTCAAGATACTCACGAGACGCCCTCTTTCGATTATTACAAGCGGGAGCGCAAATGGGCCGCTTCTTTCCTCCCTCTGGGTGGTTTCCTGAGCACGGTGTTTTTGTGGCAATTGATCATGTCCATCGACACGCATTGGTACAGCACCATGTTTGCCTGGTACTCGACCATATCCCTCTTCCTAGGCGGATTGGCCTTGTTTATCGTGCTCATTCTGTATTTGCAGTCGAAAGGATATCTGGCTTACGTTACTCGAGAGCACCTGCACGACCTGGGCAAGTACCTCTTCGGAATTAGCATTTTCTGGACATACCTGTGGTTTGACCAGTACATGCTCATCTGGTACGGCAACATCGGTGAAGAGACCATATATTTCAAGGAGCGTATGGACAATTACCCTATTCTATTCTGGGGTAACTTGGTGCTCAATTTTGTTGTGCCCTTCTTCGTGTTAATGCGCAACGATACTAAGCGAAAAGCGGGCACCATGTTTTTTGCGGCGCTCCTGGTTTTTCTCGGCCATTGGATAGATTTCTTCTACATGATCAAACCCGGAGCGCGCATCGCCGCTTTGGAGGCTATGGAAATATCGGAAGGGGCCCACTCCGGCACCCACTTCGGGCAGGATAGCAAGGATTTAACCCAAAAAAGCGTTGCGAGTGAGGTGCCCCATGCATGGGCGGGCGTAGGAGCGGCATCTGCCGAGCAAATCGCCCAGGCCGAGCAGCATTCGCCGTCAGAAGCCGAGTCGGCAGCACCGGCATCGGCTGCACAAGACCCTGTCGGTGACGGTGAGCCGGTTCACTACGGTGATCACGCATCTGCGCAGGAGCACGCCTCATCGGCAGAAGCGCACGGAGAAGGGGAAGGTCACCACGCCGATAGAGGTTTTCAGTTGGGCTACACCTTGCCGGGCTTCCAAGAGGTCGGCGTGCTCATCGGCTTTTTAAGTCTTTTCCTCTTTTTCTTTTTCCGCCAATTAGAGCGGGCGCCTTTATTGCCGCTTAAAGACCCCTTCTTGGAAGAAAGCCTACACCACCATACCGGTGTTTACGTCGATGGGGAAGAGAGCGGAGCAGACCATCACTGAATGAAAGGCTGCTTGCCGTAAAAAGTGACATAAAAGTGGTGAATTTTTCCTGAACGAATACCCGGTTCTCACTGTTAATTAGCAACAAAAAATAACCGCAATGACTGCGCTTCTGATTATTTTATGCATTCTTTTAGTGGGTATCGTGCTCGTCCAAATAGCGCGTGTGGTTGAACTGACCTCCCAAATAAAGGGCGAGCGCGAGGTGATGCGAGAGAGCAGCTGGTGGAATGCCCATCTTTCGCTCGGCTTTCTGGTGGTTTTCTTGGCGACAGTATTTGTTTCGTCGTATTACTACAAGAATGAGCTGCTGGGCTATGGTCCGCACGCCGCTGCTTCGGAACACGGCGGCGCTATAGACAGTATGTTTAACGTTACCTTGTTTTTTACGGGCCTGGTTTTTGTTATTACCCACATCGCTCTGTTTTGGTTTGCTTATAAGTATCGGTGGCGCGAGGGTCGAAAGGCTTCTTTCATCGCTCACGACAACCGTTTGGAGGTTGTTTGGACGGCCGTGCCGGCGGTGGTCATGACCCTTCTGGTGGTTCGCGGTTTGGATGCCTGGGATGCGATCATGGCCGACGTGAAGCCGGATGAGGACTACCTCGAGATCGAAGCTATCGGCCAACAGTTTAACTGGATTATTCGCTATCCGGGCCCGGACGGCAAGTTGGGAGCGCGCGATTACCGCTTAACCACGGCGACCAACCAGGTTGGACAAGACTTCAGAGACCGCAAGAACTGGGACGACATTATCGTCGGGCAAGAGTTATACCTTCCGGTGAACAAAAAGATACGCGTCCGCATCATCGCCAAGGACGTGCTGCATAATTTCTACTTACCGCAGTTTCGGGTGAAGATGGATGCCGTCCCGGGCATGCCCACCTACTTTGTATTCAAGCCGATAAAAACGACCGCGGAATACCGCAACGAGCTGCGCAAGTACCCGGACTTTCACAAGCCCTACGACCCAACCGACCCGCAAGGGCCGAAGCGCTGGGAGAAGTTCGAGTACGAACTGGCCTGTGCAGAGCTGTGCGGCAAGGGGCACTATTCTATGAAACGCATCATTCGCGTAGTGTCTCAAGAGGAATTTGATGCGTGGTACAAGCAGCAGGAGTCGTACTACCTGACACAAATTCGCGGAAAGGACGAAGACCCAAACAAGGGCAAGGTATTGGATATCGATCCACCTGCGGAGACGCCGCAACCTTCGACGAAAGCCGAAACAACCAGTTTGTAAGAAAATGACCTGGAGAAGACACCGAATCCCGTGTTTATTGTTCTATTTCACCTAACGTTTACTTATCAAACATTACATCAACCATGGCTGAAGTGACTAAAGTCGGTGTTGAATCTCTGGATACGCTGGAGGAGAAGCTCACACAGGAGCTGGGATACGACGACCACTTCCATGAGCATCACCACGGTGATAAGTACCAGTCGAACTTTCTGACGACGTACATTTTTAGCACCGATCACAAGACTATTGCCCGGCAATTCCTTATAACGGGTATCTTTTGGGCCTTGACGGGCGCCTTGATGTCGCTGGTTTTCCGCCTGCAGTTGGGTTTTCCGGAAGCTGATTTGTCCTGGCTAAAGCCTATTTTAGGCAAATGGATACAAGTAAACGACGCCGGGATTGGGAAGCTGGACCCTGAGTTTTATTACGCCTTGGTCACCATACACGGCACGGTGTTGGTGTTCTTCGTGCTGACGGCGGGCTTAAGTGGAACATTTTCTAACTTGCTTATTCCCTTGCAGGTAGGTGCTCGGGACATGGCCTCTCCGCTGCTCAACTCGTTTTCCTATTGGTTTTTCTTCTTGGCCAGTGTGGTGATGTTTTTGTCGCTCTTTTTGAGCACAGGGCCGTTTTCGGGTGGCTGGACGGCATATCCTCCGCTGAGTGCGCTGCCACAGGCCTCAGAAGGCTCGGGAGCCGGTATGACGATGTGGATTGTGTCTATGGCCCTGTTTATCGTGTCGGCCCTTTTAGGTGGCATCAACTACGTAACTACGGTGTTGAACCTGCGTACGAAAGGCATGAATCTGTGGCGTATGCCTTTGACGATTTGGGCCTTTTTCATTACGGCCATTATCGGCGTGTTGTCGTTCCCGGTGCTGTTGTCCGGTGTGCTCTTGCTGATGTTCGATCGCAGCATGGGCACCTCGTTTTATCTGAGTGAGATTGTGGTGGGCGGCCAGATTCTGGACCGCATCGGCGGTAGCCCTATCTTGTACCAGCACCTGTTTTGGTTCTTAGGGCATCCTGAGGTATATATCATTATTTTGCCGGCGATGGGTATTGTTTCAGAGGTGCTCTCCGTACACGCGCGAAAACCTATATTCGGCTATCGCGCAATGGTGCTCTCCATTTTGGCCATTGCTTTTCTGTCTTTCATCGTGTGGGCGCACCACATGTTCATGGCAGGAGTTAATCCGTTTATCAGCAAGTTCTTCGTTGTCTTTACGCTGATCATTGCCGTACCGTCTGCGGTAAAGGTATTTAACTGGATTTCGACGGTATACGGTTCGAATTTCCGCTTTAATTCGGCCAGTTTATTTGCGCTGGGCTTCGTATCCTTGTTTATCTCGGGCGGCTTGACCGGTATTTTCCTGGGCAACTCTGCCATTGATGTTCAGTTGCACGACACCTATTTTGTGGTGGCGCACTTCCACATTGTGATGGGTGTGGCGGCGTTTTTCGGCATGTTTGCCGGTATTTACCACTGGTTCCCCAAGATGTTCGGCCGCTTTATGAACGAAACGCTGGGCAAGATACACTTCTGGGGTACCATGATCGGTGCCTACGCGGTGTTCTGGCCGATGCACTACACCGGCATGGCGGGCGTTCCGCGGCGCTATTACGATGGTGGGGCTTCGTTTGATTCCTTCCGGCATTTCGTAGAGCTGAACCAGTTTATTACGGTGGCCGCCATCATCGTCTTTTTCCTGCAGGTGGTCTTCGTAATTAATTTCTTCTATTCGATTTTCAACGGCCGCAAGTTGACGGTGAAGAACCCCTGGGGAGCCAACACGCTGGAGTGGACGACGCCAATCAACCCGGGTCACGGCAACTGGCCGGGTAAGATTCCGGCCGTTCAACGCTGGGCTTATGATTACGGCAAAAACGGTCAGGAGTATGTGCCGCAGTATATGCCGCTTCGCGAAGGCGAGCACGACCACGGTCACTGATACGGATACCCTTTGATAAAGAAAAAAGAAGAGCACCCTCAGCATGCGTCCATTGTTTTCCCGTTCTCGCAGTAATTCGGTTGTAAGGAATAGTGATGCTTCGGCTTGGGTGGCCGTATTATTGCAGGGAATGCGAGATTGGGCTTTGTTGGTCAAGTTTCGACTGTCGCTGATGGTGCTCTTTTCTGCTTTGGTTTCTTTTGCCATAGTAGGAGGTGTCCAGGCACCGGGAAGTTACTGGCTCTTCCTTGCTTTAGGTGGCTTTTTGGTAACCGGCGCGGCCAACGCGTTAAATCAAGTTTTGGAGCGCGACTTCGATGCGTTGATGAAGCGAACGGCCCAAAGACCCGTAGCTGCCGGGCGAATGAGTCTCTCCGTGGCCGTTCTGTTGGCCGGATTCATGGCGGTGGTGGGCCTTAGTTTGTTGTCTCTTTTCAATCCGCTGACCAGCTTTCTGGGCACTCTTTCCTTAGTTACTTACGCCTTCCTGTATACGCCTTTAAAGCGCTATTCGCCGCTTTCGGTGTTGGTGGGGGCTCTTCCGGGAGCCCTACCGGTAGTTATCGGATCGGTGGCATGGGAGGGACACTGGAGTGCAACAGCTTCTTTACTCTTTGTGCTTCAATTCTTGTGGCAGTTCCCGCATTTTTGGGCAGTAGCTTGGTTGGCCGATGAAGACTACAAGAAGGCAGGTTTTTATCTTTTACCCACCCCGTCTGCGCAGAGAACTTCTCTGGTAGGCTTGCTATCCTTCGCCTTTTGTATCTTGCTGTTGGCCAATGCCACTTTTGGGTATGCTATGGGCTTACTTAGCGGTTGGGCTGCTGTAGTGCTGAATATTCTCAATCTCTATTTTGCGGCGAAGAGTTGGTCTTTGTTCCGCACTTGTTCCGACCGGGCCGCTCGCTTTCAGATGTTCGCTTCTTTTTTGCACCTTCCGCTTTCGCTGATGATCATATTTCTGGACACAATTGTATAGGAGGTAGAGGTTTATCGGAAACAATCATGGCACAGACCGTCAGAAAGGAATATACGAGTAATAATATTCATCCGCTGAAGTTGGCCCTCTGGGTAGGGATAGCCACCATCATTATGATGTTCGGCGCCTTCACCAGCGCCTATATTGTTCGCCGTGCGGCGGGCAACTGGTATGAGTTCAAGTTGCCGGATATCTTCTGGTTAAGCACTCTGGTTATTTTGCTCAGCAGCTTAACGCTGCATGCTTCGTACAGGGGGTTTGTGGAGGGTAAAGAGCGTATTTACAAGAGCTTATTGCTGGTCACTTTGGTACTTGGCCTGCTGTTCGTGGGGCTGCAGTACGCGGGCTGGAAGGCCATGACGGCTATGGGAGCGACGTTCACCGTAAACCCCTCGAGTTCGTTTGTCTACGTTATTTCCGGCGTACACGCTGCCCACGTACTGGGTGGGGTAACCGCGCTTATCGTTGCCCTTGTACATGCATTCGCTTTGCCTTATAAGCCGACGCCTCGCCGGCGTCTACGCTTTGAACTGGTGCTGCAATACTGGCACTTCGTAGATGCCCTCTGGGTGTATTTATTCGTCTTCTTCTTGGTTCAGTCGCCTTGATATAGCGAACTTTGCCCGCGAATATTTTACGGTGAATCAACTACCACGCATTCTGAATATGGCAGATACTTCTGTAGCACACGCTCACGAGGCCCACGTTAACGCTCATCAGGATAACGGCAGTGCTTGGGACGGCGCGAAAGAGCCGTTTAAGGCCAGTTACGGTAAGTTGATGATGTGGTACTTTTTGCTTTCGGATGCCTTCACTTTTGCAGGCTTTCTGATTGCTTACGGTGCCCTGCGTTTTAGCACGCCTACATGGCCGGAGGCCGACTTTGTCTTCGCCTCCTTTCCCTTTGTCGATGCTCACTTGCCGTTGGTTTTTGTAACCTTCATGACTTTTGTGCTCATCTTCAGCTCGGTTACCATGGTTCGAGCGGTGCAGGAGGGGCATCGGGAAAACCGGCAGGGCGTAGTCTTTTGGATGTTTCTGACCATCCTGGGCGGTATCACCTTCTTAGCCTGCCAGGCGTACGAGTGGACGACCCTCATCGTCAAAGAGCATATGACGGTATCGGAAAATCCTTTTAGCCGCCATATTGCCGACGGTATATATCTGAACCCAGACGGTACCGAAATGCGCAACCCCGATGGCTCGATTAAAACTTTTGTGAAAGGGGACAACTACTTGTTGCACAAACACGACGGGAAGTTCGAGATTCCCTTAGTGAAGTATACCAGTGGTGAATACGCCGGACAAATCATGGAAGCGGGCTTTGGTCCGAAGGCCTTCGGCGCGTTATTTTTCTTCATCACCGGTTTCCACGGTTTTCACGTCTTCTCCGGTGTGGTCATTCTCACCATCATCATGATTAACGCCGCGAGTGGCTTGTATGCACCGCGCAGAAACGGTTATGAAATGGTAGAAAAAGTGGGCTTGTATTGGCACTTCGTGGACTTGGTGTGGGTGTTCGTGTTCTTGGTATTCTACCTGTTGTAAGCATGGTCGGCAGGTCTTTTTTGTGGTGAAAATTAATTCTTTCCATTTCTTTTGACGTTATGGCTGGACATCAATCTTACGAAGAGCAAAAGGCTCTGGTCTTTAGGGGCCTAATGATCTTAGGTGTGATAACTATTGTGGAGGTGCTCGTCGCCTTGCTGGCTAAAGGGCACTTGATTCACGGCATCAAATTTTCGGAGGGTTTTGGGCACTATTTGTACATGCTCCTCATGATCGGCTTTTCGCTGTACAAGGCGTATTTCATCGTCTTTTATTTCATGCACATGGCCTATGAGGTGCGCGGTTTGGTTTTGAGTGTGCTTTTGCCTACTCTTTTATTGATATGGGCCATCATAGCTTTTTTCCAAGAAGGCGATTCTTGGGGAAAGCGGCGTGAACTGATTCGGAAAAAGAACGAAGAGGTCGTACCGGCGGCTCCGAGTAGGCCGCAAGGGCTTTATCACTTACCCGGCGTCTCCTATTTTGAACCTATACGAGGATAAGGTTAAATTAGAGGCGGGTTAACAAAATCCCGCCTCTTGTGTTTTAGGTTGGCTACGCCGAAGAGCCGCAGGAGGGTTTCATGACGCAAAAGAATTCTGTTAGACGAAAACTTTGGGCGGGAAGCATCATAGCCTTGCTGCTGTTTGGCCTGCCTGCCGTGTCTTGGCTATATCTGCGCAACGGTTTAAACTGGCGGCGGCAAGCTCAAGCGGAGCTGCGCAATTACGGCAAAATTCGACCGGTGACGGTTATTTATCCCGACGGAAGCAAGGAAAATCTTTTAGCAGAAAAAGTCTGTGTCATCTATTACTTCGGGGCGAACCCAGACTTGACGCCGGAAAATAAGTTCATCCTGGATACGGGCGAGCGCTTGTTCAAACAGTTCGGCTTTAAATCGGCGGCTATTCCCGACCATTTTCGCCTGGTGATGATCAGCCAAGACGGCACGGCCGAATTTCGCTCCTACGCGCGCACCCTGCCCAGCGCCGATTATGCCACCTGGGTTTGGTCGGGCGGGCTTAATTCTTGGCGGGCTACCTTGGTCAATGCTTACGATCTCTATTGTCAACAAAACGGCGCCAAGCCTGTTAGTCATTACTACGCCTTATCCGACACAGCAGGTACGATTCGGTGTTTTTACAACGCTTTGGACGATAAAGAAATAGGGCGCATGGTCGAGCACATTGCTTTATTACTGCCTAAGGAATAAATTGTTTTTATGGCTACGGTAGTTTCTCCGGACACTATTCGCTTGGAAAAGCGCCTCAACGCCTTGGCTTATGTGGTTTCGGCGGCCGTCCTTTTTTTGGTTGTGCTGATGCGTCGGGTGAAGTTAGACTTAGGTGTGGATTTTACCTTCTTGCCTCCTCTTCACGCATCGCTCAACGCCTTGACTGCCGTCATCTTGGTTTATGCCCTTTGGGCCATCAAGCGCAAAGATGTTCAGGCGCATCGCCGAGCGATATACGCCGCTATGGTCTGTTCGGTGCTGTTCCTGCTCTCTTACGTACTTTATCATTTTACCACGCCGGAGACGCGCTACGGAGGTGAGGGATGGTTGCGCTATGTCTACTTTTTCTTGCTCATCACCCATATTGCGCTGGCAGCAGTTACTCTCCCCTTCATCTTGCTGACGTTTATTCGGGCGTATACGGGTCAATTTGAGCGTCATAAGAAGATGTCGCGTTGGGTATTCCCGCTGTGGCTGTACGTGGCCGTCACAGGCCCTATTTGCTATTTGATGTTGCGTCCCTACTACGGTTAAGGAAGACGATTTATTTATCGATAAAATTCGGCAATTTTATGGAAAGTAGAATTTTTCTGCGTCATTTGCTGTTATTTATTATATTGCTTTTTGTGTTTTCTTTATTTGCCGATACAGCTTTGGCACAGTGTCCCATGTGCCGGATGTCGGCCGAATCCAACTTACAAAACGGTGGGACGGCCGGGCGAGGACTCAATGCAGGTATTCTATACATGTTGGCTATGCCGTACTTGCTCGTGGCCGCGATAGGTTATTGGTGGTGGCGCAATCGGCGCAAGGCCTCGGCAGTAGAGGCCGAAGAGCTGCTGGCTGAGCGTCCCGGAGAGCATAATTGACGATAGCAGGGCTTTTTCGGTGCCGCACCTCTTCTGCTCCTGTGTGAGGGAAGAGGTGTGGTTTTTTGTGAGAGGCCGAACAAAGGCGAGGAGCGCTCTGCTACTTTTACTTTTGCGCTATGAGACGCTTCGATGCCGGCTTGCTGCCGTGGTTTTTGTTGGCAGCTGCCTTGTTGGCAATTTATGTGCGAGGTTTAGGATTAGATGTGATGGAGGTAGATGCGGCCCAGTATGCCTCTATTTCTATGGAAATGCTGCAAGATGGTCATTGGCTGCAGGTGAAGCATCGAGGAGCCGACTACCTGGACAAACCTCCGCTGTTGTTTTGGCTTTCGGCCTTGTCGTTTGCTCTTTTTGGACTGAGCAACTGGGCCTACAAGTTGCCTTCTCTTTTGGCCGCCCTCTTTGGCGTGTGGAGTGTGTACCGTTTTGCACGGCTATATTACGGCTCTTCGACGGCTCGTCATGCGGCCTTTATTTTGGCTTCTTCCCTAGGGCTGATACTGGTGAGCAACGATGTGCGTACCGATACCTTGCTGTTGGGTTTTAGCACCGGTGCAGTGTGGCAGCTGGCTGCGTATTTGGAAAAAAGGCGTTTGCTTAACCTATTGGGTGGTTTCGGGTGCATAGGTTTGGCTATGCTCGCTAAAGGGCCGATAGGTTTGGTGATGCCGGCCTTTGCAATAGCAGGCCATATGCTGCTGAAGAGGCGCTGGCGGGAGCTGTTTCGCCCCGAGTGGTTGGCCGGCCTCTTGATAACGGCCGTCCTGCTAGTGCCCATGTGCTGGGGGTTATGGCAACAGTTCGACCTACATCCGGAAAAATGGGTCAACGGGCGCCAGGGCGTATCCGGGCTACGCTTCTTTTTTTGGGAGCAAAGTTTTGGCCGCATTACAGGGGAAAATGTCTGGAAAAACGATGCCTCTGTTTTTTTCTTCGTGCACGTGTATTTGTGGGCCTTTCTCCCTTGGAGCCTGTTGTTACCATGGGCCCTATGGCGAATAGTTAGAACGACTTTAGCGGGATGGAAGGTGCGGGCCCTCGTCTCGTGGCCGGAACATTACTCATTAAGCGGTTTTGTGTTGACGTTCTTGTCGCTGTCGCTGTCGCACTACAAGTTACCGCATTACATTTTCATCACGCTGCCCTGGGCCTCCGTGCTCGTCGCGGGAGCTCTTGAGCGAGCGTGGGCGCGTTTGCCGCGGCTGTTGCTGATCATCGGCTCTGTAGCGAGCATATTGCTGGGGTGGCTAGCGGTGCTTTGGGTGTTTCCCACTTCTTCCTTTTGGGTCGGGACGGTAATGGGCGCCGGTACGCTCGCATGGATCTTTGCTTTTAGGAGAGGCACTCAATCGTCGGAAGCCGAGGCCGGCGTAGCCTCGGGAGTATGGGCAGCGTGCTTGCTGGGATTTGTGCTTAATTTTCATTTTTACCCTCGCCTGCTCCCTTATCAATGCGCCCGCCGCGCCGTGGCCGCCGCTCGTGCGGAAGGTATCTCGCCCGACGCGCTGTACTTTTTTCGCGCCCATAGCCACGCCGTCGATTTTTACAACGGCCGGATTGCTCCGTATGTAGATGACCCGGTGGAGCTGTTATCGCGGGTCAATGCCTCCGGTCGTCTGGCCGGCGTGTTCACCTCGCCGGAGGGTTATCGGGCGTTAGAACAGGCCGGCGCTCTTATAGAGCGAGCCATTGCCCTGGAGCATTTTCACGTAGCCATGCTCAACGCGCGCTTCCTTCACCCGCCGACGCGTCGGCAGGCTCTGCAGACCTTCTATTTGATAACATTAGCCCCCGCTCCGGTAAGCACGGAAAAATAAAATGGCTGCAGATCACCCTTTCGACCTACAGCCATCTTGTTGCGTTGACAGACTACTCACCTAAGTGTGTAGCGCGCACTCAGAGCGCCATACCCTCCGCCGAAACCGCTGCCGTAACCCGTCAAGAAAAACGTGGGTATCCAGTCGATAGATAAGTTGAGAGGTAAGTCCGCAAACTTGTAATCCAGCCCGGCCACTCCCATTACGCTGAAGCTCGTGCTGGAGTAGTCTCCCACAAAAAGGTTGTCGTAAGACCAGAAGTAAACGGAGCCTCCACCGCCCACGTACCATTTCAACCCCGGTACGCCCTCGATAGGGAAGTGGTGCTGATACAGGGCGCCGACGTTGAACCAGCGGTAATACGTCCACCCTCTGAAGCCGGCAAAGAGCTCTACAGCGCCGGGCTCGGAGATGAACTGTTTGAAGGAAGCCGAAAAGGGATACCCCAGGCGGGCGCCGATGGCGGTGCGGTACTCTTGAGCCGTTGAAGAAGCAACCATCAGGCCGAGCAATAGGGTCAGCGCAAGGAGAATTCGTTTTGCAAACATGTTTTTGTGAAAAGTTTAGTGTACACCAAAGGTATAGTATCCTTTTAGCGCACCGACCCTTTTACACGAAATTTAACATCGATGAATTCGGGAGATGAAATAATCGAGTTTTTAAACAGGCAGAACGCTTATTTAAAGGTATACCGAAGAGCAATGGCTCCGTAGCCGCTGCCGGAGTGAGGGCGGCCGGGGTATAGAGGAATGCCAGGTGCCCAGTCTATAGAGGCATTGATGGGGGCGTTAGGAAATTTAAAATCCAAGCCTACCACTCCCAATAAGGAGAGAGAGGTCTGGTCGTTACCCACCGGAAAGTTATTCGGTTTGTCGTCCCAGAGGAGGACTGAGGCGCCGCCACCTACGTACCATTTTAATCCGGGCGCTCCTTCGATACTAAAGTGACGCTGGTACAAACCGGCGACGTTAAACCACGCGCCTCGTTCTGTCCAGTATCGATAGCCGGCGAAGATCTCTGAAGCAGCCGCAGGGCTGAAAAAGTGCTTCAGCGATACGAAATTCGCGGCACCTACGCGCAGCCCTATGGCCGTGCGGTAATCCTGAGCGTGTGTGAGAGATGGCGTCAAAAGAGACAGGCCGAGCGAGAGAACGATTGATTGCTGCAGAGTCATAAGTATACGTGTAATTTTGATTTTGTGAAATACGCTACAAAAATAAATTGAACTTTCGCTAAGATTATTAAAATAAAAATTTAAAATTTTGTTATAAATTAATACTAATCATGTCTCATGTCTGTAAAGCCTTAACAATTCAGTCATGATGGACGGGCAATACTTGTTTTTTATTGCCGCACTCCCTCCGGAACCGATCCGAGAGGAGATAACGACGATAAAACGGTACATCGCGAGAAGATGGGGGCCGCGTCATGCATTGAAGAGCCCACCGCACCTCACTTTGCAGCCGCCTTTTAAGTGGCGGGTGGAAGGCATGGATGCTCTCCGGCAGTGCCTGTGTGCATTTTCGGCCTGCCGCCGCCCGTTTGAAGTGGTCTTGCGCGATTTTGGCGCCTTTGCACCTCGGGTATTTTTTATTAAACCGGAGCCATCCCCGCCCTTGATGACTCTGTTTGAGCAATTAAAAGGCGCCTTAGAGGTGGATTTGGGGTTGCGAGATAAGCGCAACGAGCGGCCTTTTCACCCCCATCTTACGCTGGCCCACAGGGATATGCCTCCTTTGGTGTTTGACCGGGTATGGGCCGACTTTCGGTATCGCACCTATCACCGCACTTTTGAAGTGGATGGTTTGGCCCTCCTGCGGTGGTCTGCCGATCGCTGGGTGATTGCCGAAACCTTTCCCTTTTCGAGGGAGTGAGCAATGGGCGACTCAGCACTGTAGTGCTATCAGCCGGTAGCCTTCTTGTAAGAGCCAGCGGCCTCTTAGGGTTGGCTCCGATGCGTTTTCGCGCAACATTTCCAAAAACGTTTTCCGCGGAATGGGTCGCGCTCCCAGGCTCTTAAGGTGTTCGGTCTCTTGCTGACAATCGATGAGCCGAAAGCCGCTCTGCTGTAGGGCGCGAACTAGGACAATAAACCCTGCCTTAGAGGCATTTGGCATGCGGGTGAACATGCTTTCGCCGAAGAATACTCGCCCTAAGGCCAGACCGTATAGGCCGCCGACCATTTCTCCGTTTTGCCAAACTTCTACCGAGTGCGCTATGCCTTGTTGGTGAAGCGCCGTGTAAGAAGCGATAAAGTCCTCGCATATCCATGTACCTACTTGCCCGGCTCGCGGCGTTTGGGCACAGGTGCGCATGACCGACTCGAAGGCGGTATCGAACGTGTAGTCGAACTTACGCTTATTAAAGATGGAGCGCATACTCTTGTGCACGCGCAGCTCTGAGGGAAACAGTACCAGCCGAGGGTTTGGAGAGTACCAGTAGAAAAAATCCTCGTGCTTGTACCAGGGGAAGATGCCGCTTTGATAGGCGGCGACCACACGCTCCGGGCGCAGGTCTTGCGAGATAGCCAACAACCCACTGGACTCGGCAAATTGGGGAGGAGGGAAGGATAGATCGTTTTCGTCGAGCCAAAAGACGGGCATAAGGTTCACTCTTTTTCTTGCTGCAAGGCCTCGAGAGTAGCGGCAGGTAGGTTGTGCAAGTCGAGAATCATCAGACCGTCTAAGCAGTCGGAAAACAGGGGGTCAACGTTAAAACCGACAAATTTAGCGTTTTGCCGAAGGTATTGTCGGAAGAGCACCGGCACCTTGAAATGAGCCGGCTCCATGGCCTCTATTAGGCTTTCCAACTCGTCGAATTCTCCGTGCAGCATTTTGGCCAAAAGGCGGGTATCCACCGACCGGGTGCGCACGCGAAAGGGTTGGCGCGGGCGAATGAACCGCGCCAAGTGTGCATCGAAGCAATAGCGCTTTAAGAACTCTACTATGACCGCTTTAGAGGCATCGGAAAATTGCTTGCTGATGCTGACCGGGCCGTATAAATAGCGATAGTGGGGATTGGAGAGCAAAAAGTGCAGGATTCCTTTCCACAACAGAAAAAGCGGCAGGCGGTGGCGTTGGTAGTCAGGAACGACGTAAGAGCGCCCTAACTCCACCGCTTGTTGAAGGATGGGATAAAAACCCGGTTTTATTTTGAATAAGCTATTGACATATAAGCCGTTAACTCCAAAGCGGCGCAAGATGCGGTCGCCTTGACCTATGCGGTAACCGCCGACAATGCGTCCCGCCTCCCGGTCCCAGATGATCAGCTGCAGATAATAAATGTCGTACTCGTCCATGTCGCGCGCCTTGCCGCTGCCTTCCCCAACTGCGCGAAAGGTCATTTCGCGCAGGCGGCCGATTTCAAACATGGCGTGAGGAATGGCGGAAAAAGGTGCTAAGTACACATCAAAAGCGCCTCGGCAGGTCAGTAGGTTTTCCGGGGACAAAGCCGCTATGTCTTGGCGGATAAGGGCATCTTCTACGGGATCGGCGATGGGTTGTACGTCGGCGCTCTTGAGGCCTATGTAGGCCTCCGGCTGAATGTCGAAGTTGGTGCCTAAAGAGAAGATTTTGGCCTGTAGAAATTTGCTCCACAGATGGTTGCTTTCGATTTGATTTAACGTTTCCGGGCTAATAGCAGGACCGAGACGCGCCTGAACGGCAATGGGCTGTTCGACGGAGCCGTGCGCTCGGCTACCTAACAGCGTTCGCCACGCCATGCCGCGCTGAGGTAGCTCTGCTTTCAGATGTACCGGGACAATGGGAACATTTAGGCGGCGCAGCTGGCGCAATATCTGAGGGCGCAGCAGATTTTTGGGAAGATTACCCAGAGGAAGCTCCGAAAAATCCACTACCACCCCCACGGATATGCCCTTCTCTACGTACCGGGATACCTTTTTTGCAAAGTTCACCCGCAGCAGGCGGTCCTCTAATTTTCGACGCATCGGGCGGATGGTGAAAAGGCTGAGATCCTCTGCAATGGGGGTAAGGTAGGGGTGGAGAATCTTAGCTCCTTGCGCACTCCTCGCCATGAGGCTCAACAAGACCCATTCGTCTATTCCGGGTAGAAGTTGGTTGCACACGAAAACCGCGGGCGGCAAGCGCTCCAGTCGCTTTTGGTCAAACGCGTCCACTTGCAGCTGCACGCGCATATCGGCCAGATGCTCATTGGCGGTGTTCAGAATTTTTTCAGCATGCATAGCGCAACGGGAGACGAGGGTTTGCTCCCATTTGCAAAAATCGGAGCGGCGAAGTTTTTTTAGCTACGTGGCTTACTATGTATGGAGGGCTTTTTCAGATACCGGTTCCTCTTGGGCTTCGGGTGGAGGTGTTGTTTGCAGGCTCGGCAGGCCTTTTCCCTATCACCGGTCAAGTAAAATCAGGTGCCGGCCGCTTGCCGTAATTAGAAGTAGCGTTCGAGTACGGTTCTCGCCAGGGCCTGCAGGAAAGGTAGCTTCGGAGGTGCGTTGACTATGCGCAGGTTTTCCCGGCAGTTGGTGTCTTCGTCGAGAAAGCGCAGCACTGTGGTAGGAGGTAATTTCTTGAAAAGGTCGGTGAATATACGACAGCCTAAGTCGTTTTGGTCGCGCAAGACGCGCAGCAGAATGCGGTCTAAGAAACAGAAAATCGGTTTGGTTCGCAGCGGCTCCGTGCTGGGGTGACCCTCATCCGCCCAATGCCGGACGAAAGCGCGGGCTCGGCGTAGCGTGCGTTTAAAAGCGTATCCGCTAGAGGCTTTCACAAACCCTCCGGCAGTGCCGATGTGAATAACCCTGCTTCCATAAGAGAGCGGGAAAGAGTAGTCGGTCATGGGAATGATTCCGAACTCCTCTTCTTCGACGGTGAAGGTACTTAGCCTTAGCCACGCTTTGAGATAGTGGTTCAGGGCCTCGTCGTACGCCGCTATCGGCAGCAAACGACGAGAGAAAAGGGTGAACTCCACCAAAGCGCGGTGAGGGGATAGCGGAAGCACGTATACAAATCGCGTTTCCCCATGCTGCTCCATGCGAAAGTCCATAAGGGTCATGATGCCAGGGTCGAAGGCAGGCTCGACTGTTTGCACCAACCAACCCTTAAAATGCTGCAACAGAAAAGTCTGCCGAGAGGCCGGCATCGGATTACCGAGGTGAGGCCATACACTCAGCGGATTTTTCCAGGGCAGCTGTGGGTCTTGGGGCAATAGCGGTAGCGGGAGAAAAGCGGAATTAAGGATAAGCTCCGCGGCAACGCTTCCGGCATCTGTTTCGATGCGTCCCTTCTCCGGGTCTATTCGGCGAATGTCGGCCGTTATGCGTTGCACGTTGGGCCATTGCTCCAGTTCGCGCTGTGCCCAACGGTAGAAATCTGCCCCTCGAACCATCTGATAGCGATAGGGTGAAATATCCAGCACTGCCTCGAAGTCCGGAGCTAGAAAGCGGCACTTTCCCCAGCTACAGTGTACAATGGGCGGCAATGGCTCGTCAGGCGTTGCCCAGAAACACCAGGTGCGGTCGTTCTTTTGCTTTGCGTCCCGGTCGATGAGCAACAGGTTTTTTTGCCGAAAAAAGGGCGTACGAGCCATTTCAGTTGCCACAGCCAGCCCTGCTAGGCCGGCGCCAGCAAAGACGATGTCGTAAGAAGAACCGTTCGCGTAGTGCACAGCAGTATGACTCGATTTCTCTAAAGGGGCTGTTCCTTTATCAATTGTTGGATAAGTTGGGTGAATTTTTGCCGAAAGGCAGGGTATTGAGAGGTGGCGGGCCCATCGAAGCCGGTGTGGATGTTGCGCACGCGATTAGCTTTGTCTACAATGATCATCGTCGGGAAGGCTGTCACGCCCGACAGCGCCGGGAAGACCTGCTCGGCCTCTTGCTTGTCTGCCCTGCCGGCATAGACCAACTCGAAGGGTAAATTCAGGCGCCGTTTATAGTTGAGCAGGTGTGTGGGAGCCACATCCGGGGCGTGTCGCTCAAAGGCAAAGCTGATAATCTTCATCTGTGAGGCGAGTTCCGGATGCTCTCGGACGAACTCTGCTAAAAAACGCTGTTCATCCAGGCAATTAGGGCACCACGTACCCATGATGGTAAAAATTTTGACCTTGCCTTCCCATTCGGGGCCGGGAAAGACGAGGCGCTTGCCCCGCGGTGTCTGGATGTCAAAGGTGAATTGCCGGCTGCTGGGTTTTAGGGCCGTCAGCGAGTCGGGGTTGCGCAGCCGGAAGGTGCTGTCGCGCCAAGCCTTCCACAGCGTTCGGTAATGCGTGCCGGAGCGAAACTCTCCTTGCAGGGTGCTGTCGGGTTGAATATTGCCGCAGAAAAGGAACGCATGGGCGCCGTCGAAGGCCGAGAGCCAAAACTTGCGCCCTTGTACGGTTCCTTCTAAAAATCGGTAGTCGCCGCTCTCGGTTCTGAAAGTGCCTTCCAAATGATTACCGTTTTGGCGAAACTCGCCGATGGCTTTTGTCGTGTGGTCGCCTTCTACGCCGAAGAGTGTAGCCCAGCGGCCCGACAAGTCGGCTGCTGGTTTTTGGTTAAGCGTAGTAAAGCGATAGTTCCGACCTGCGTGAGCGTAGAAAGGAATTCGGTAATTATCTTTTGTAGTGACGACCCATTCTCCTTGCATCGCTCCGCCGCGCACCTCTACGTGCAGATAGGTGGCGTATTCAGGAAAGAAGATATTAAATGTGTCGCGTGCCTGCGAGCGGTCGCGCCCGTACTGGATGCTGTCGCAGCGAATGCGCTCGCTACCGTTGATGATTTCTATATAGAAGCGTTCCGCATCCTCGTATTTTACCTCAAATAGAAACGGTATTTCCCCCTCGCGAAACTGCTCGGTCAGGGTAAAAATGGTGTCTTTGTCGCGCACCGGTATGCGGAATTTTTCCAGCTCGAGCACTCCGCGCCATATCCCAGGAGCTACCCGCGTGTACGCCGTGTCGGTGGTGATGCATCCCCAAGGCATCAAGGCGAAGCAGAAAAACACACCTATTATTAACGGTAAGGAAAAGTTCAGGCGCATACGTCGAAGAAGAAGCCTTGCTATTGGATAAAAAGATATACCGGGCAAAAGTAGCAGTAAAACCACCGGCTAAAGCAAAGGTTTGCAACGGCGATGACCATCCTCAGCCGTTCTTTCAAGCGCAATGGCCTACCTTTGCGCCGAACAGTTATTCACTACCAAAAGCAGTTATCCTCATGGCAAAGAAACGAGTAGCCATTAACGGTTTTGGCCGCATCGGTCGACTCACCTTCCGCTATCTGCTGGAGAAAGACGATATTGAGGTCGTAGCCATCAACGACCTGACCGACAACCACACGCTGGCCCATTTACTTAAGTACGATACGATGCACGGGCGTTTCGACGGCGAGGTGCGCGCCGACGACGAGTACCTCTACATCAACGGGCGAAAGATTTTGGGCTCTGCCATCAAAAACCCCGCCGAATGCCCATGGAAAGATCTGGGTGTGGACGTTGTGTTAGAATGCACGGGTATTTTTCTAAGCCGAGAGAAAGCCGAGCTGCATCTTCAGGCGGGCGCTCGGCGCGTTATCCTCTCTGCTCCCCCTAAAACAGACGACATTCCGACCTTTGTCATCGGAGCCAATCACCAGGACATAAAACCGACAGACGCCATTATTTCCAATGCCTCTTGTACGACCAACTGCCTGGTGCCTATGGTTATGACCTTGGACCGGGCTTTTGGAGTGGAGCAGCTCTTTATGAGCACCATACACGCATACACGGCCGACCAAAATCTGCAAGACGGTCCTCATCGCGACTTGAGGCGTGCTCGGGCGGCGGCACAAAACATCGTGCCCACGAGCACCGGAGCGGCAAAGGCGGTCATACTGGTCGCTCCACACCTCAAAGGTAAAATTGCCGCGCACTCTATGCGAGTACCCGTGGCCACCGGCTCGGTGACCGATTGCGTATGCGTGCTCCGGAAAACTGCCGGCGTAGAAGAGATCAACGCCGCCTTTAAAGCAGCGGCAGAGACGAACCTTAAGGGCATTCTCGAATACACCGAAGACCCCATCGTGAGCAGCGATATCGTGCGCAATCCGCACTCGTGCATTTTTGATGCCGGCCTTACTCAGGTAAACGGCAATACCTGCCGCATCGTAGGATGGTACGACAACGAAGCCGGCTACTCTGCAAGATTGGCCGACCTTTGCACACTGGTGTAAGTGCAAGGCGCCTTTAACTCCAATTGCTATTGAAATACTATCCGGCGCAGCGCCAACTTTTTAGCGCAGCGCCGATTTTTTTTTCGTGTAGCGCTCCCATCGTAGAAGGATAAGGAGAAGGACGAAAAACGCCGAGAAGACTTTATGCCCCTGCGTTCATACGCTTTGATAATGAGTAGGTTATGAACGAAAGGTGATTTATTAACTTGCACTTAATATCGAGTTAATATAGGCGGAATTGGTTTGCAGCGAATTTCGTTTTAAACACCAACCTTATGCTATTGCGCATTGCAACCTTTTTACTGCTGTTCTCTCCTTTTGTTCTTTTTGCACAAGGCGGTTTGCTCACCGGCTCGGTAATAGACAACGAAACAAAGGAAAAACTCATCGGCGCCACCGTGCGCTTGCCGGACTTGGGGCTTGGCTCCATTACCGACCTCAACGGCTTCTATGCGATAAGAAATATACCTGCCGGTAAGTACACGGCCGTCTTTTCTTATTTGGGCTACGAGGACGTTACGATTAAACAGATAGAGGTAAAAGAAGGAGAGCGGGTAACCTTGGATGTCGTGATGGCGCCCAATTCGCTGGTGATGAGCGAAGTAACGGTAGTAGAGTATCGCAAGACTAATACTGTCGCTGCCGTTCTGCTGGAAGTTCGCCAGGCCAAACAGGTGGTAAGCGGAGTGTCGAGTCAACAGATACAAAAGTCTCAAGACAACAATGCTGCCCAGGTAGTACAACGGGTACCGGGAGTTACCATTGTAGAAAACCGGTTTGTGAATGTGCGGGGACTGAGTGAGCGGTACAATAACGTCATGGTTAACAATGTCGTCGCTCCCAGTACGGAGATAGACCGTCGCACGTTCTCTTTCGATTTGATCGCGAGCAACGCGTTGGACCGCATGTTGATCTTCAAATCGGGCTCTGCCGACCTTCCCGGCGACTTCGCGGGGGGCCTTATAAGGATGTACACCGTAGAGCCCGACCAGAATTTTACCCGTATCAATCTCGGCGTAGGTTATCGAGTGAACACTACGGGGGAAGAACACTTTCAAAGTCAGGGTTCGCCTACGGACTTTTTGGGTTTCGACAACGGTTTTAGGCAATTGCCATCGGCCTTTCCCAGTTCGTTTGACATGCAGACTTCGCCGCGAAACTCGAAATTGCGCAAGTATGCAGCCGACCTCCTGCCCAACAACTACGAACCTATAAAAGGAACGGCTCTGCCGGATTACTCGTTTGGCTTCAGCTTTGGCCGAAAGATGAATGTGGGTGGCAAACAGCTGTTAACCACTAACATTTTCAGCTATTCCACCAGTTATCAGAACTATTTGCGCGACTTCTACCGCTATTTTGAATGGGAAGATCGCACCTCTCCTATCGACCTTCGCTTTCGCTTTGACGACTCGGGCTACGAGAAGGTGAATCGCATCAGTGTCCTTTCTAACTGGCGGCTTCGCCTCAGCGAGAACAGCTCCATTAGTTTTAAAAACCTGTTCAATCAAATAGGCGAGAATGAAACCATTTTACGCCGCGGAGAGGACTTCATTCAGCGCCCGGGCGACCGATTGGCCAATTACCTGCTGGGCTATCGAGCGCGCTCCATTTATATGGGCCAGTTCGAGGGTACTCACGAGCTCAGTCCGCGCCGCCAGCTGCACTGGGTAGCAGGAGGGAGTTTCATCATAGAAAACGAGCCCGACCTACGCCGTTTCCGCACCTTCCAACCGGCAGGGCAATCGGAGGCTCCTTTCCAAGTTATCTTACCGCCCTCTTCTAACCTTTTCGAGACCGGCCGCTATTACGGCAAGTTGTTTGAAGTCTCGGGTTCACATGGATTGGATTATGCGTGGACCATCCGCACCAACGTTAGCGGTAGCAAGAAGAACCTTCTTAAACTGGGTTACCTGGCGGAATACCGCTATCGCGACTTTTCCTCTCGGTATATGTCTACCCTTTACCCGGGTTTCTTTAACCCTGCCGTTGGCGATAGCCTCTCTAAGCTGCCTCTTTCACGGGTGTTTAGCCCTGAGAATTATCAAACGGTGGATGGGTTCGTCCTCGAGGAGGGAACGCGTCCTATAGACTCCTATAGTGCCACGAGCTTGATTGCCGCAGGGTACTTGGGAGCAGACCTTTCGTTCGGTAAACTCGATGTGTCTGCGGGCATCCGCGGAGAGTATAACGATCAAGAAGTGGATGGCTTCGACGACCGGGGGCCTGTAGAAGCGCTTAACAGAGTCTTCGCTCCGCTCCCCTTCCTGAATGCCGGCTATAATTTGAGTGAAGGTACCGTTTTGCGTTTGGCATACAGTCGCACCATCAACCGCCCGGAGTTTCGCGAGTTGGCACCCTTTCTTTTTTATGATTATAAACTGGAGGCCGCTCGTTTTGGCAATCCGAAGCTCAGACCCGCTTTCATCCACAACGTCGATCTGCGCTACGAAATCTATCCGCGCCCAGGTGAGACCTTTAACATAGGGCTCTTTTACAAGTACTTCGACAACCCCATTGAAAACAAGACGGTGATAACAACCGAGCAGCCTAATTTCACCTATATTAATGCCGACTTCGCCCAGAACTACGGCGTAGAGGTGGAGTTGCGCAAATCGCTGCGCGGAGTGACGGTCAGTGCCTTCTTAGACCGCCTCTCTATAAACGCTAACGCCGCGCTTATACGCTCTAAGGTAGACTTAGGGCCCAACGTACCGGCTCAAGACCAAATTCGAGCGCTGCAAGGCCAATCGCCGTACATCATCAATTTTTCTCTGTACTACGATGACGACCAGGAACGCGGTCTTTCTGGGGCTTTGTCGTATAACATTATCGGTGACCGCATCTACTCGGTAGGAGATGTACTCTTCCCTACCATATACGAACTGTCGCGACACAGTTTGGACTTTACATTTACTAAGCGCATAGGGCGGGTAGCGTACAAGTTCGGCGTACAGAACATTCTGGATGCACCCTTCCGATTCTACCAGGATTCCGACCGGAATGAGCGAATCGATGTGCGTATTGACCACCCCATCTTTACCTTCCGGAGAGGTCAGGCATTTAATCTCTCTATTTCTTACGACATATCCAGGCAGTAAAAATCTATTCTCATTACTAAAAAATGATTTCACACATGAAAAACGTATTAGGCTCAATGGCCCTGCTCGCAGTGCTGACCATCTTTGTGGTTTCCTGTGACAAGAAAGAGAATCCTACTCCTCCTCCTCCCCCCCAAGATCAGCTGGTAACCTTGGAGGGTAACTTGGAAACGCGCACGCTTACGGCCGACAAGAAATATTTGCTCAAGGGTCAAGTGTTCGTACGCGACGGTAAGACGCTGACTATTGAACCGGGAACGGTTATTTTTGGCGACAAGCGTACGAAAGGAACGTTAATTATCGACAAAGGGGGGCGCATTATTGCCAACGGCACGGTGGATAAGCCCATCGTTATGACGTCGGGCCAAGAGGCCGGTGTCCGCGACCGCGGCGATTGGGGAGGCCTGGTCATCTTAGGCCGTGCCAATGTCAATCAGCCTGACCCGACAATCGAAGGCATTACTCCTCCGGTAACCTTCGGCACTACGAACAACACTACGGCCGACAACGAGAGCTCGGGCTCGCTCAAATACGTGCGTATCGAATTTGCCGGTATCGAGCTGACGCCTAACAACGAAACCAACTCGCTTACCACAGGTGGTGTGGGCCGCGGAACGGTGATCGAGTATGTACAAGTTTCATACGGCGGTGACGACGGCTTCGAGTTCTTTGGGGGCACACACAACGCCAAGTATCTGGTCTCGCTGGGTACGTGGGACGATGATTTCGATATTGACTACGGTTACTCCGGTAACATTCAGTTTGGCTTGGCCATTCGCTATCCGAGCTTTGCCGACCAGTCCCAGTCTAACGGTATTGAAACCGACAACGGTCCTAACGACAACGATGTGCAACCATATACCACCGGCGTGTTGTCTAATCTTACTATTTTAGGCCCGATAGCTCCTGTGTCGCCGGCCAATCCGATTAGCGCTAATTATGGTTTTGCTGCCGACTTCCGTCGTCGCGTGGCTCTTTCGGTATTCAACTCTGTATTCGTGGGCTTCCCGCGCGGCATTCGCTTCAACCAAGCTTCCGTGCTGAGCCAGTACCAGTCTAACCGCGGCGTGCTGGCCAACAACATTCTCTGGGCTTCGAGCGATGCCAATGCTTATCAGGCCGGTTCGGGTGTGGCCGTGGCAGACGTTAAGGCGTACTGGGAAACAGCCGCTAACGGTAACACCACGGTGACCACGGCTGCTACCGATGCTTACAACGCAATTGGCCTGAAAGCAGACTGGTTCTTCGGAAACCGTCTGCGGACGGACTATCCTACAAATCCAGACTTCACCCTGACGTCGGGTACGGCGGCCACCGGTGCCAAATTTGACCATCCGAAGTTCAGTGAAGCGAATCGCACGGGCTTCTTCACCAACGTGCCTTATCGCGGTGCTTTCGGCAATACGGATTGGACCGATCGCTGGGCAGAGTTTGACCCGGTGGACAAGGTTTATTAATCTCGTTACTTAAAATAGAAAAGACTTGCCATCTGGGATGCCAATGGCAAGTCTTTTTTTTAAAAAAAACACCTTATGCGCGTCAATATTCTTTTAGCCTTTTTTACTGCTGTTGCGCTGCTTATGGCTTGCCGGCCCGCTCCAAAGGGGGAGAAACCTGAGGAGGAGACGGCAAAGCAGCTCTTGTCCAAAATCATTCGCTACATCGGCCACCTGCCGCAGTATGCCACTCATGAAACTAAGTTCGACTCTACCTACGATGAGTTCTACGCCGAAGAGTTAAAAAAATACCGCGTTGATTTGTATTACAAAGACATGCGCACCGACGACATTTATCTGTTGGTAAGTCGCATAGCCTCCAGTCTTCGCATAAAGCGAGTAGCCACGGGTGTAAAAATGCGCTTATCGGGCGACTCGGTTGCGTATTACCACGAGGTGTTTCGCACTTGGAAGATGGAGGAGCCTGAGCTGGCTCAGAAGGGTCAAATGCTGTTTGAAAAAATGGTGCGCGGCGAAGATCTGAGCCCTTACTATCCTCAACACTCAGGAAAGGAGGAGTACATCGAGTTCCCCGACGAGCATACCCATTTCGACGTGGAGAAGCGCCGGTGGGTGACTGACTTGGAGGTGCATCCCGAGCAGTTTAAAGGGCCGAGGATTCGCTGAGCACCCTCATGAAAGGCGACGCTTGTAGTCTGAGTAACCAAATCTTCTGACGACGTGTAACCGTCCATCCTCCCGCCATATTGCTATGGATGGGTGGGTTACGCCGTTAAACATCGTCGTCTTGACCATGGTGTAATGCATCATATCTTCGAAGACGAGCCTCTGCCCGACGCGAAGCGGAGCCTCGAAGCCGTACTCTTCTAAGAAGTCGCCGCTGAGACAGCTCACTCCGCCGAGGCGATAGCGGTATTTGTCGGTGGGCAAAGGTTCTGCATGGGCACTGCGTACCCTGGGACGGTAGGGCATCTCCAGCGTGTCGGGCATGTGAGCGGTGAAGGAGACGTCCAAAATGGCCGTTTGAATGCCTTTGTTTCTGACGATATCTAAAACGGTGGTGACGAGCACACCTGTTTCCCAAGCGATGGCGCTACCGGGTTCCAGGATAACGTGCAAGTGCGGATAGCGCCGCCTGAAGTTTTGTAGCAGCGCGATAAGGTGCTCCACGTCGTAGTCCGCGCGCGTCATGAGATGACCACCGCCGAAATTGACCCATCTGAGCTGAGGGAAGAAACGGCTGAATCGCGCTTCAAAGTGCTCGAGCGTTTTTTCCAGGTCATAGCTGCTGCTCTCGCATAACACGTGAAAGTGCAGCCCTTCGATATCCTCGGGTAGCCCCCCGCTTAGATTCTCGGCTATCTCGCCCAAGCGCGAGCCGGCGGTGGCCGGGTTGTAAAGGGCCGTACTCACGGGAGACCACTCCGGATTAACACGCAAGCCCATGCTTATAGGCTCGGGGTGGCGCCTCACCCTTTGGCGAAAGCGCCGGTACTGACTCAACGAGTTGAACGTGATGTGGCTGGAATACCTGAGGATGCGGCTAAACTCGCGCGGAAGGTAGGCTACGGCATACGTATGGGCCTTAGTTTTCATCTCCTCATAGCACAGGCGGGCCTCGTTGAGCGAAGAAGCGGTGGCGCCATTCAAGTATTGCCGAATGAGCGGGAAGGCGCTCCAAAAAGCAAAGCCCTTGAAGGCCAGTATAATTTGCACGTCGGCTGCTTGCTGCACGGAACGTATTCGCTCCAGGTTTTGGCGAAGCCGCGCCTCGTCGAGCACGAAACACGGAGAGGGAACTCGGGAAAAGTCCATGTTCAAAGGAAAAGCAACACTCAAAGGTAGGTTGCGCGCGGCTAACGTCGCGGCTGTCGGCAGCCGTTTTACCGTTGACCGATACTGCTAAAAAAGATGTATGCGCAAAAACAACAAGAAGGCTTTTGAAAAAGCCATTTCCTCCATACCTTTGTGCCATAAAACGGAAACGTTTCTACCAAGGGGTGGGAACGTTTCTGTTTTTTTCTATCGTAGTGTCCTAACCTAATTTTGGAGTTATTATGTCAAACTACACCTATCTGACGAAAAGCGGATACGAAAAATTAAGAGCAGAACTGGAAGAGCTGAAGACTACAGGCCGGGCAGAGGCCGCGCGCGCTATTGCCGAGGCTCGCGCTCAAGGCGACCTTTCCGAAAACGCGGAGTACGATGCGGCTAAGGAGGCGCAAGGGATGCTCGAGATGCGCATCAGCGAGCTGGAAACCCTGTTGTCCAACGCGCGCATCTTGGATGAGTCGCAGGTAGACACCTCTCAAGTGGCCATCTTCTCCAACGTTACCATCCGAAATCTAAAGACCGGTAAACAACTGACCTACAAGTTGGTGTCGGAGACAGAGGCCGATATCAAGCAGATGAAGATTTCGGTCTCCTCGCCGATAGGTGCCGGGTTATTGGGCAAGAAGCGCGGCGAAATTGCCCGCGTAGCCACGCCGGCAGGTGTGCTGGAATTCGAGGTTCTGGATATTTCTATCGGCTAAACCCTTTGCTATGGCATCTGTGTTTTCGCGTATCGTTAGCGGCGAGCTGCCTTGCTACAAGGTCGCCGAGACGTCGGATTTTTTGGCTTTTCTGGACATTCGCCCCCAGGTAAAGGGGCATACGTTGTGTATTCCGAAGCGAGAGGTGGACTACCTTTTCCACCTCTCGGATGAAGAGCTGGCCGGTTTGATGCTCTTTGCCAAACGGGTAGCATTGGCTATCGAACGGATCGTTCCTTGTAAGCGCATCGGCGTGGCGGTAGTAGGGCTGGAGGTACCGCACGCCCACGTCCATCTGATGCCCATAAACACCGTTTCGGACCTGGGCTTCAGGCAGCCGATCAACATGTCGCCGGAAGAACTGGCCGACTTAGCGGCACAAATATCGGCGCAGGTACACTTAGTGCGGGCGACAGAAGACGAGTAAGCGACCGGCATCTTAAGGTAAAAATAGCCGTAATAAGGCAGATTGCCTCATGCCGGAACCCTTTGCGACCGACATTTATTGCAAGAGCATGCTTTCGGCGACCTCCGGGCGGACCCTGTCTATTCTTAAACTAACTGCTACCTTTGCTTGGCTTAGTCAACCGACCTTATGAGCTCCACCATGCCGTCTTTGTTGGAAGCCGCCGAAGCATATGTCTCTGCCTACATTACAGAGCATATTCCGGCCAAATATGTCTTCCACGACCTGGAGCACACCGTCCAGACGGTAGCAGCAGTAAAGATACTGGCGGAGACGTGCCGGTTGGACCCGCACCAGACCGACCTGCTCATCTTGGCTACTTGGTTTCACGACACCGGTTATGCTCAAGGACCGGAGGGGCACGAAGAACGCAGCTGCGATCTCGCCGAAAAGTTTCTTAAGGGCAAGATTTCGGATGAAGATCTGCACGTAGTGTTGCGCTGTATCATGGCGACTAAGATACCTCAGCAGCCCAAAGACTTACTCGAGCAAATCATCTGCGATGCCGACCTTAGTCATTTAGGGATGAAAACCTACTGGGATCGAAACAGCAAGCTGCGTCAGGAATTCGCCCTTAGTCGGCAAGAGTTCACCGACGATAAAGCATGGATGGACTTCGAGCTGGGCTTCATGCTCACCCACGAATATCACACGGAAGCTGCACGGGCGCTCTTTAACAAGCGCAAGCTGAAAAACATCCAACAGCTGATTAAACAAAAGCGCCGCCTCAATCCGGACCAACCGCTTACGATAGATGAACTAAAGCTGTTAGGTGAAGGTGAAAAATCACCGGAAATAAAGAAAATTTTGGAAGAGAGCGAGGCAGAGATGAAAAGTGCGCGCTTTGGTAGAGGGGTAGAGACCATGTATCGTACCACCTACCGTACGCATACGAACCTGAGCGCTATGGCCGACAACAAGGCCAACATCATGCTTTCGGTCAACGCCATCGCCATTTCCATTCTCGTCTCCAACCTTATACCCAAACTGATAGACGGCAACGGCCAAGTCAACCTCAAATTAGCCATACCCAGCGGCTTGCTGCTGGCAACGTGCTTGGGCTCTATGGTCTTCGCTACGCTCAGCACGCGCCCCAAGGTCACAGAAGGTAAATTTACGCGAGAAGACATTCGGCAACGCAGGGCCAATCTGCTCTTTTTCGGCAATTTTCACAACATGCCGCTGGAGGATTTCCAATGGGGCATTAACGAGATGCTGCGCGACCCTGAGTTCTTATACAGTTCTATGAGCCGCGATTTGTATTATTTAGGTATCGTATTGGCTAAGAAATATCACTACCTTAGTATCTGTTACAACATCTTCATGTACGGCCTTATTGCCTCGCTGCTGGCATTTGCCTTGACATTCGCCCTATAGACTGGGCATAAAATCTTGTCGGAACATCATGCCCAGTCTGGTCATCATCCCTACTTATAACGAGCGGGAGAACATCGTCTCCATCGTTCGCGCCGTGTTAGAACAATCGGAAGATTTTCACGTCTTGGTGGTGGACGACTGTTCGCCGGACGGTACGGCTCAGGTGGTTGAGGGCCTACAAGAAGAACATCCTCGGCGGGTACATCTGCTTCGTCGTTCAGGCAAGTTGGGTTTGGGCACAGCCTACATTGCGGGTTTTCGCTGGGGCTTGGAACGCGATTATCAGTATTTCTTCGAGATGGATGCCGATTTCTCGCACAATCCGGCCGATTTAGAGCGTCTGCTTTCGGCCTGCCGGGACGGTGCGGATGTGGCTATAGGTTCGCGATACGTTCGCCACGGCGGTCTTCAAGATTGGCCCTGGGACCGCATTCTTCTGTCTCGAGGTGCCTCCTTGTACACGCGCCTAATTTTATGGATGCCGGTGGCCGACCCTACGGCCGGTTTCATTTGTTACCGGCGTCGGGTATTGGAGGCGATCGATCTGAATAAGATTCACTTTGTCGGCTATGCGTTTCAGATCGCCATGAAATACGCGGCATACTCGCTGGGCTTCGTGCTGCGCGAGGTGCCGATTATTTTCAAGGATCGCGAAAAAGGGCAGTCTAAGATGTCTCTCCGCATCGTTCGAGAGGCTATGCTGGGAGTGTGGCAGATGCGTTGGAGAGATTACGGATACCCAAGGCAGAAAAAAACGTCGCGTTGATGAGGCTCTATTTCATCGCAGGGGAGGCTTCGGGTGATTTGCACGGCGCCCATCTCATCAAAGCTCTACGTACCTTGCAGCCGGACGTTATCTGCCGCGCCTGGGGAGGAGACCGAATGGCCGAGGCGGGAGCGGTAGTAGTCAAGCACTATCGCGAGTTGGCCTTTATGGGTTTCGTAGAGGTAGTTAAGAACCTACCGGCGATATGGCGAAACTTCCAAGCGGCAAAGCGCGACATCTCTCTCTTCCGTCCAGACGCTCTGGTACTTATCGATTATCCGGGTTTCAATATGCGCATGGCCCGGTGGGCTCGAAAACGGGGTTTTCGGGTGATCTACTATATCTCTCCGCAATTGTGGGCCTGGCATGCTTCAAGGGCGCATGCCATCCGGCGCTATGTAGACAAAATGCTGGTTGTTTTTCCCTTTGAGGTAGACTTTTACCGGCACTACGGCGTAGAGGCGACGTGGGTAGGACATCCCTTATTAGATGCGCTCCCGCAGAGCGCTCCGGCGCGGGAAGGTGATATGATTGCCCTCCTGCCCGGTAGTCGGCAACAGGAAGTGCAGCACTTATTACCTACTATGCTCTCGATAGTGCCCTCTTTTGAGGGCTATCGCTTTGTCATTGCCGCCGCTCATGCGCTACCGGAGTCCCTCTTTCGCCCTTATCTTGCCGACTATCCACAAGTGGAGCTGTGCTACGGCGATACTTACGGCCTTCTGCAGCGGGCTCGGGCCGCCGTAGTGAAATCGGGTACCTCTACGTTAGAAGCAGCCCTCCTTGGGGCCCCTCAAGTGGTTTGCTATGCCGGCCACGCGCTTTCGTATGCCATAGCCCGCCGCCTCGTGCGTGTACCTTATATCTCGCTGGTCAATTTGGTGCTCGAGCGTCCGCTAGTGCGGGAACTTATTCAAAAGGATTTTACCCCGCCTCGCTTGCGCCAGGCCGTGGAGGAACTCTTAGACCCGGCGAAAGCCGCTCTTCTGCAAGAAGGCTACCGGGAGCTTCGCCAACGACTCGGAGGTTCGGGAGCCTCCCTTCGCGCGGCCTGCTGCATTTTAGACTTTATAAACGCCTGTAAAAACAAAAAAGGCCTCAACGGCAGGTATTTATCCACCGTGAGGCCTTGAGAAGATGGCGCACCATTATTACCTACCGTTTGCGCCAGGGCAGCTCCAATATCCGCTGAGCAGCCAGTTCACCTAAGCGCACACCTTCGTCCAAGTCCATGCGGAAGTGCACGCCCAATGGGATGCGTGAATAGGCATCCTCGTAGGCAAAGTCTCGGAATGAGGCCAGGGTGCGCGGTGTACCATTAAACTCTGTGCGATAAATGTGACAGCGGTCGGTGAAGGTATAAGTGCCCGGACGCCGTGAGTTGAATTCGTACAGCGAGGAGAGGATTTTAGCCCCCGCGCCACCAAAGCCCGCGTGACCAGAGGGATAGGCCGGGAAGGCCGGAGTAACCCCCTCATACCCCTCCACGGGATTGTTCAGGATGGTCAGCCAGTCGGCGGCATCCGGAACCTGCCTCGAGATAACCCGCCGAATATAGGAAACCGGGCGCTCCACGGCATAGACGTATTTGGAATTCCACAAGGCCACAGAGGCGTCATTAAGGGCCATGCCTATTTTCGCATAGAGTTCGGCGGCCTCTGCTAAGTTCGCTTTCTCCGCTTCTACGATTTGGTTGGCAATGGCAATCGGCCGAGCGGGAGGGGAGAATGTTAGGCCTAAGATATCATCGCTCCAGAACTCTCCCAACCAGCGCTGTTCGTAGGCTCCAGGGCCATTATCCTTTATATTCTTCACAATCAGGTACACTTCAAGGCCTTGATTGTAAAAGAGCGATAGCGGGTGCTCGCTATAAGGTATGGGTGGACGACAAAGCTGTTCCTCCTCTCGCAGAGCGAATGTACGCACTTGTCCCCAGAAAGGGAAGAGGGCTTGCGTGAAATTCGGTACCGTTGGAGCCCAATAACCCGGACCTACCGGTGCATTGTAGGGCGGCGATGGGTTGAGGAAGGCATTGTGTGCTGCTTCATCGGTGCGTTCCCAGTCGTAAAAAGCACGGGCTACTTCAATACCGCGACTCACCGAGCGCTCTAAAATCTCCGGTGTGGTCTCCGATTGGTACTTAGCATGCAAAATCTGACGTGTCTTCTCGATAAGGGCGAACTGTTGCGGATGTTCCTTCTCCATGTGGAAAAAGAAACGCTTCATCAAAAAGGCATACACTTCGTTGACTACGGCCGGCCAGTGATACTCCAGGCTTTCGTCGAACTTAGGCATCTTCAAGTCCGGATAAAGCCGGGCTAAGCTGTTGTATTCCGGCATTCCCGGCACTAAGGCTTCGTAGGCCGCAAATCCCATGTAACCTAAAGCGTGAGGTACCGGCCCTGGGCGATAGCCCACCGCATAGCGGTCGACTTCCAAAAAGACATCGTTCCAGCGCAGGTATACTTCTGCATCGAACTCGCGCACCAACTTGCGCGGTTGTTCTAACTCTGCTCGGCGGCAAGAAGAAACTACAACTGCACTGCTCGCCACCATGAGCAGAAACCATTTTAGAGTGTTGAGAATCTTCATGTTAGACATACGGATAAATTTGTAAATTTGTTAATAATGTATTAGGATTATTCAAAAATGAGGCCACTCTTCGGCTTTGCAAATGTAATGAGTCGCTTTATAATCAAAAAATCTGCTCGTAGCCGCGCGGAAAATTATCTTGTGTTAATACCAAGAGTCGTGGCCCTTTCATATAAGCATGGGTAATCTATCTTTACCGGTATCAGGAGTGGGCTTAAGCGTAAACTTATGTGTCGGTCGATTTTCCAACTCGAAGGAAAATACGCGAGGGAAAACTGGTGTGTTTATTGTTTGTCTTATAATAGGCAAAAGCCTGCCTTTGTTACCATGTCACAAAAGCAGGCTTTTCAGTATGCGAATTTAAATGAAAATCTTTATTTAGCACCGCGTGCTTTCTCGATGACCTGTTTGGCGATGTTCTCCGGAGCAGGAGCGTAGTGAGAGAATTCCATCGTAGAGGAGGCGCGTCCAGAGGTGAGCGTTCGCAAGGCAGTCACGTACCCGAACATTTCCGACAGTGGCACTTCTGCTTGGATGGCGATGGCACCTCCGGCTCGGGTTTCTTGACCCTTCGGCATACCTCGGCGCCGGTTAAGGTCTCCGATCACAGGGCCGACATACTCTTCTGGAGTAATAACCTCCAGTTTCATTATCGGCTCCATAATCTGCGGCTTGCACTTAGGAGCCGCCTGGCGGAAACCTTCTTGGGCGCAAAGTTCGAAGGCGATAGGCTTAGAGTCTACCGGGTGCATCATGCCGTCCACGACGCGTACTTTCATCGAGTCAATATTATAGCCGGCCAATACGCCCTGGCTCATCATCTTAGTGAAACCGTCTGTGATGGGCTTAATGTAGTTTTTATCAATGGCGCCGCCCACGATGCCCCACTCGAATTGCAGTTTTTTACGTCCGCTTTTGAAATCGTCGCTCTCTAGAAAGTCTGGGTCTGCCGGGCCGAGTTCGAATTCGATTTCGGCGAACAAACCGGCGCCACCGGTCTGCTTTTTCAGGCGTTCGCGGTGCCGGACGGTGGTGGTGAGCGCTTCCTTGTAGTTGACCTGCGGAGCACCTTGGTTGCACTCTACCTTAAACTCGCGGCGCAAGCGGTCTACAATGATCTCCAGGTGCAGCTCGCCCATACCCGAGATGACGGTTTGGTTCGTCTCCTCGTTGTATTGAACGCGGAAGGTAGGGTCTTCTTCGGCCAGCTTGCTCAAGGCCATGCCGAGCTTGTCCAGGTCTTTTTGTGTCTTGGGTTCAATGGCCAGACCGATAACGGGTTCGGGGAAGACCATGCTCTCCAGGACGATAGGAGCCTCTAAGTCGCAAAGGGTGTCGCCCGTTCGGATGTCCTTGAAGCCCACGGCAGCAGCGATATCGCCGGCCTCGACGCGGTCGATAGGGTTTTGCTTGTTGGCGTGCATCTGATAGAGGCGGCTGATGCGCTCCTTAGAGTTGGTACGCGTGTTGAGCACGTAAGAGCCCGCATCCAGCTGACCGGAATAAACGCGAATAAAGCAGAGGCGACCGACGAAGGGGTCGGTGGCAATCTTAAACGCCAAGGCGCAGAACGGGTCCTCGACGGTAGGTTTGCGGAAGATTTCGGCGTCGGTGCGCGGGTCCGTCCCTTTCACGGCCTTCAGGTCCAAGGGTGACGGCAGGTAGTAGCACACAGCATCCAGGCAGGCCTGTACGCCTTTGTTCTTGTACGCCGAGCCACACATCACCGGAGTCATCTTCATGTCGCAAACGGCTGCCCGAATAGCCGCTCGCATTTCAGGCACAGTAATCGAGTTCGGGTCGTCGAAGAACTTCTCCAACAAAGTGTCATCGTAGCCGGCGATCTCTTCGATGAGTTTTTGGCGATATTCTTGAACGACATCTACCAAGTCTTCCGGCACGGGGACGACTTGATAGGTCATGCCCATATCGTGCTCGTTCCAGATAATGGCTTGGTTCGTCACCAAGTCCACCACACCTTTAAAACTATCTTCTACGCCAATGGGCACTTGAAGCGGCACGGCGTTGGCCCCCAACTTGGCTCGCATGTCCTTTACGACATTGAAAAAATCGGCGCCAACGCGGTCCATCTTGTTGACAAAGCCGATGCGAGGCACCTTGTAGTTGTCGGCCAGACGCCAGTTGGTCTCAGACTGAGGTTCCACACCGTCTACCGCGGAAAAAAGAAAAATGAGACCGTCGAGCACGCGCAGCGAGCGATTTACCTCGACGGTAAAATCCACGTGACCGGGAGTATCGATGATGTTCAAGTCGAATTTTTGTCCCTCCACCTCCCAGGAACACTTGGTGGCAGCGGAGGTAATGGTAATGCCGCGCTCTTGCTCTTGCTCCATCCAATCCATGGTAGCAGCGCCTTCGTGTACCTCGCCGATCTTGTGCGTCACACCGGTGTAGTAGAGAATACGCTCGGTGGTAGTCGTCTTACCGGCGTCAATATGAGCGGCAATACCGATATTTCGAGTGAACCGCAGATCTTTTGCCATGATATTATTTATTGAGTGAGGAGTTTTTGCTGCAAGAACCTTACTCCTTAAAAGGAGAAGGTCACAAACGCATCGAAAAAAGTTTTCTTTTTAAAAGCAATCTGTTTGCCGTTGGTTTAGCGTCGGATTTTAATGGTTAATTCCCTTTGAGGCGCCGGCAATAATTTTATGAGGCCGGCTACGGGCAGCCTCAGCCGGTGGTTATCCATTTTTTCAACGCGAGGCCGCTGCAAGAGAAGGTGGCTCTTAAACCCGGAAGTGGGCAAAGGCGCGGTTCGATTCCGCCATTTTGTGCGTGTCTTCGCGCTTTTTGACGGCGTTGCCCTCTCCCTTGCTGGCGGCGATAATTTCAGCAGCGAGTTTTTCCGCCATGCCCTTGCCCGCGCGCGCCCGCGCATAGCGGATGAGCCATTTGATGCCGATCGACACTTTGCGATTGGCCGGCAGCTCCGTCGGGATTTGAAACGTAGCGCCGCCGATGCGCCGGCTGCGTACCTCTACCTGAGGCATAACGTTATTCAGGGCTTTCTTCCACACCTGCAACTCGTCCTCGTTGGTGCGTGCTTTTACGATATCCAAAGCCTCGTAAAAGATTCGGAACGCAACGCTCTTCTTGCCCTCCCACATCATGTGATTAACGAAACGGGTTACCATTTCGTCGTTATAGCGCGGATCGGGAGTCAATACTCGAGGTTTCGGTTTGTGTTTGCGCATAATGCTTTATCTGAGGGAGAAATAAAATGGGTTGTTAACTTCAAAAGTTACTTCTTCGGTCGCTTGGTGCCGTATCGGCTGCGGCTTTGCTTGCGATTGTTTACACCGGCGGTGTCCAAGGCACCGCGCACAATCGTGTAGCGAACACCGGGCAGGTCTTTTACCCGCCCTCCGCGCACCAGTACGATGGAGTGTTCTTGTAAATTATGCCCTTCTCCGGGGATATATGCAATGACTTCGATCTGATTGGTCAGGCGAACCTTGGCGACTTTGCGCAATGCCGAATTGGGCTTTTTAGGAGTAGTGGTGTACACCCGAGTACAGACTCCACGGCGCTGAGGATTGCCCTCCAAGGCGCGCGACTTGCTCTTGTACACTACCTTCTCGCGTCCCTTGCGTACCAGCTGGTTGATGGTTGGCATAAAAGATAAGGTGATTTCTTTTTTAACTTGTTCTAAATCAACTAAAAGTGAAGTGATGGCATTCTCGTTTTTCAAAAACGAACGCAAAGGTACTTCTACCAAATAGAATTTTCCAAACGTAGCGGAAAATTTCCCACCCCTCTCCCTCCGCATCGCTCCGCCCCCTGTTCAGGAGGGGTAACGCGCCAAAGAGCAGAGCGACAGACCTAAAACTCTTCGGGAACCGCTACTTTTGTCCCAATGAAGGTAGGTATCGTTCAACACTCTTGCGACCGCGACAAGCAGGCAAATATTCAGAGGTCTCTCCAAGGTATTGCTCGGTGTGCCGCACAGGGAGCAGACTTAGTTGTCTTACAGGAGCTGCACTGCAGCATTTACTTTTGTCAAGCCGAGGATCCGTCCCTGTTTGATTTGGCAACGCCCATTCCCGGTCCGGATACGGAAGCATTTTCTCAAGCGGCGCGTGAGCACGGAGTTGTTTTAGTATGTTCGCTTTTTGAAAAGCGCGCCCCGGGAGTCTATCACAATACGGCGGTTGTCTTTGAAAAGGATGGCGCCCTGGCAGGCAAATATCGAAAAATGCACATTCCGGATGACCCGGCATATTACGAAAAGTTCTACTTTACGCCGGGAGACTTGGGCTTTGAGCCGATTGCCACTTCGGTAGGCAAACTGGGGGTCTTAGTGTGTTGGGACCAGTGGTACCCCGAAGCGGCCCGTCTAATGGCGCTGGCCGGCGCAGAACTGCTGATTTACCCCACAGCCATCGGTTGGGAGAGCACAGATGGCGAGGAGGAAAAGCGGCGGCAATACGAGGCTTGGTTCGTTGTCCAACGCGCCCACGCCGTAGCTAACGGCCTGCCTGTGGTAACCGTCAATAGGGTAGGGCACGAACCCGACTGGACGGGGGTTACCGGAGGTATTCAGTTTTGGGGCCGGAGTTTTGTGGTAGGGCCCCAAGGAGAGGTTCTTTACCGGGCCGGTGCCGAACGAGAAGAGACCGCCGTAGTGGAGGTGGACACGACGCGCACGGAAGCCGTCCGACGCATGTGGCCCTTTTTTCGCGATCGGCGCATCGATTTTTATCAAGACCTCCTCCGACGCTATCGCGACTGAGCAAACAAAAGGCGCGCCGATTGCAGCGCGCCTTTCTCACTAAAAAACCAACTAAAAAACCTACTATCTACTTGTTGTTGCCTTTGTAACGAAAGGTATTTTCCAAACGCTGCCTTTGTCGACTTCTTATTTAAGGCTTTTTCAACGCGATTTTTCGGCTATGAACCCTGCCCGCGAACGACGCATCCGCGAAGTTATCCGACAGAGTCAGCCCGACCTGACGGTAGTGTTAGAGAATGTTTATGACCCGCTCAATATTAGCGCAGTGCTCCGCTCTTGCGATGCCGTAGGTGTGCGCGAAATTTTTGTGGTGTACACCGAGCACTATTTAGAAAAACACCGCTTGAAACTGGGTAAAAAAACTTCAGGTGGCGCTTTCAAGTGGATTGATGTTTATTTGTTTGAGGACATAGACGATTGCTTCCGCCGCGTGCGCGAGCGCTACGGCCGCATTTTGACAACACACTTGGGTACACCAAGTGTCTCACTTTATGAGCTGGACTTGACACAACCCACCGCCCTCGTATTCGGCAACGAAGACGAGGGGCTCTCCCCCGAAGCGGTAGCCATGGCCGACGGCAATTTCGTCATTCCCATGGCCGGCTTCACCGAGAGCCTCAACATCTCTGCGGCCTGTGCGGTAACGCTATTCGAGGCGCTCCGACAGCGTCAATTAGCCGGTTATTACGACGACAAGCCGCGCCTAAGTGCCGAGCAGCAGGAGCTGCTCTTTCGGCGTTGGAAGAACATGCTAAAAGGCAAATCCTGGCCGCGTCGGCATGCTATACCGGTTAGTAAAGACGCTCCACCTCTTTTACCCGTTTACCTCGAGCGCCAAGAGCATGTCCCCCAACACAAGCCTAAGAATCGCCCGAGTGCTCTGACAAAGTTCGACCTATGAATCTCTCTATAGTCATCCCCTTGAAAAACGAGGCAGAAAGCTTGCCGGAGCTGGAGGGCTGGATACGCCGAGTTGTCGAAGCCAACGGCTGGCAATACGAAATCATTTTCATCGACGACGGCAGCACAGACCACTCCTGGGCAGTGATCGAAGCCCTAAAAGCCGCCAATCCGCATGTTCGGGCCATCAAGTTTCGGCGCAATTACGGCAAGTCGGCTGCCTTGCATGTGGGCTTTCAGGCGGCCTGCGGGCAAGTCGTCGTTACCCTCGACGCCGACCTTCAGGACAGCCCAGACGAGATTCCTGCCTTGTATCGAATGATTACCGAGGAGCACTATGACCTGGTCAGCGGCTGGAAAAAGAAGCGCCGCGATCCACTGGAAAAGCGCTTACCCAGTAAGTTGTTCAACGCCGTAGCGCGATGGATGAGCGGCATACCGCTACACGACTTCAACTGCGGCTTAAAGGCCTATCGGCAGCCTGTAGTAAAGGCCATCGAAGTATACGGTGAAATGCACCGCTGGATTCCCGTCTTGGCCAAATGGGCCGGCTTCCGGCGCATCGGAGAAAAGGTAGTAGAGCATCGCCCTCGCCGCTACGGGCACAGCAAGTTCGGCTGGGAGCGGTATATCAACGGGTTTTTAGACCTGCTATCGGTGTACTTCGTGGGCAAGTTTGGCAAACGCCCTATGCACTTCTTCGGCACCTTGGGCATCATCTCTTTCTTTGTCGGCTTTGTCTTTCTCGCGTACTTGAGTTGGGCTAAGTTGGTTTACAAAGCATATGGCATCGCCGATCGCCCCCTATTCTTTTTCGGCATTTTAGCCCTCATCATTGGCGCCCAGCTCTTCTTGACCGGCTTCTTAGCGGAGATTATCAACCGCAATGCACCCGGACGAAACGAATATCTCATTGAAAAAGAGATTTGAAGGAAAACTCGACTGCGTGCAGCCGGGTTTATGAGGAAAAAAAACGCCTCAAGAGGCGAGAAGACGGTTTACCTTTCAGCACCTTGTTTTCTTTTTGGTGTGTAAAATTATTCTGTGCTTATGCTCAAACGCACGGCTATCGTATTGTGCATCTTGCGGCTCAGCGTCGGTTTGCTCGGGCAGGTAGCGTTGAACCCAGAGAAACCCGGCTTATCCGAAGAAGTCTTGCTCATTTTTGATGCGGCCGAAGGCGACGCCGGCCTCAAAGGCTATACCGGCGAGGTCTACATGCATACCGGCCTCATCACCGCTCAAAGCGCACACGAAGGCGACTGGAAGCGCGTTGTAGCCGATTGGAGTCAGAATACCGATCGCTTGCGCTTAACACGCGTAGGAGAAAACCGCTATCAAATTCGCTTTCGCATCACCGACCTCTACGGCATTGAGCCGACAGAGGAGGTGTATGCTCTGGCCTTTGTCTTTCGCTCTGCCGATGGCACTCGAACGGGCAGGGCGGCCGGAGGCGGCGATATTTTTTACAAAATAAGAGAGACGCCATTCCGCCGGTCGGTGCTACGGGATACTTGTAGCGCACCCGAGCCGGAGTGGGCAAAAAACGCGGTTATTTACGAGGTGAACGTGCGCCAATTCACGCCCGAGGGAACTTTCGAGGCCTTTGCCCGTCACCTGCCCCGCCTTCGCCAGATGGGTGTGGACATTTTGTGGTTTATGCCCATACAACCCATTGGAAAGGAGAAGCGCAAAGGGGGCCTGGGCTCTTACTATTCCATTAGCGACTACACGGCCGCCAATCCGGAGTTCGGCCGATTGGAGGATTTTAAGCGAGTGGTAGATAGCGCTCATGCGATGGGCTTCAGGGTTGTCCTCGACTGGGTGGCCAACCATACCGCCCACGACCATCACTGGGTAAAGCAACACCCCGACTGGTACGTATACGACGACAAAGGCCACCTGCTGTCGCCCTTCGATTGGACGGATGTGGCCAAATTGAACTACGACCGGCCGGCTATGCGCCAGGCGATGATAGAGGCCATGCTTTTTTGGGTACGCCAGATGGATATCGACGGCTTTCGCTGCGATGTAGCCGGAGAAGTGCCGGTGACTTTTTGGGAAGAGGTGCGCCAAGCGCTGGAGGCCGTCAAGCCGGTGTGGATGTTGGCCGAAGATGCCCAGCAGATGTCTCTGCTGCGACGGGCGTTTAATGCTAACTACGGTTGGCCGTTCCACCATCTGATGAATGAAATCGCCCGCGGACAAAAGTCTGCCAATGCCCTATTTGACCTGCAGCGCCAGGCGGATGCCGCCTACCCTTACGGTAGCTACTCCATGAATTTCATAACTAACCACGACGAGAATTCTTGGAACGGCACGGAGTACGAGCGCCTGGGTGCCGGGGTGGAGGCCTTTTCTGTACTTTATTATACCATGCCCGGCATGCCGCTCATCTACTCGGGTCAAGAGGCTGCCTTAAACAAGCGGCTGCGATTTTTCGACAAAGACACCATACTCTGGGGAGATTATCCGCTGGCTCCTCTTTACACGCGCCTAAACGCGCTCAAGCACGAGCACAAAGCGCTTTGGAACGGGCGACACGGAGGCAACTGGCGGGAAATTCGCCACGAGCATCCCGAGGCAGTGGCGGCGTTCGTCCGCTCGCTGCCGGAAGACAAGGTGCTCGTCGTCCTGAACCTCTCGGCTAAAGAGCATTCGGTGCGCCTCCAGTTGGGCGCGGACGCCGGAGTTTACCGCGACTACTTTTCGGGCACCTCGGTCGTTCTCCCCGCGCGAGCGCGAATGGCGCTCAAGCCTTGGGAATACCGAGTGCTTGTCTTCGACAAGCCGGCTCCTCGGCCTTCGCGCTCTTTTCGGTCCTTAGAAAAACACCGCACCGGGCTGCGCATGCACACCGACGACGGCACCTTGCACATCGGCTTTTTTTCTCCAAATGCTGTAGAGGTTGCCTTTGAACCCGAAGGAGAGCAAAACCCGCCCTCTTACGGTGCCGCTCAATCACCTGCTTACGCCGATTTTACCGTTCAGGAGTACCCGCAACACGTTGAGGTACAGGCAGGCGACTTGCAGCTATATATCCAGAAAGAGCCGCTGCGCATAGAGCACCGCTATCGCGGGCGCGTGCTCGTGCGCGAGCAAGAGGGCTACTTTGACGAAGGTGAATGGCGAGGATTCGGTTTTTCCTTGGCAGAGGACGAGGTCTTAATGGGCGGCGGAGAACGGGTTTTGGGCATGAATCGCCGAGGTCATCGCCTGCGCCTGTACAACAAGCCCAGCTACGGCTACGAGGATTATGCTCCACTGATGTATTATTCCTTACCGATAGTTATTTCCTCCCGAAAATATCTGATTGCCTTCGACAACGGCGCCGACGGATACTTGGACTTGGGAGCCACTCAGCCCGACGTATTGCGCTTTGAAGCAGCAGGTGGGCGAATGAGCTATTTTCTCGTCGCGGCCGACAATTGGCCCGACTTGGCACGCCACTATACGGCCGTGACAGGGAGACAACCCCTGCCGCCCCGCTGGGCCTTGGGCAACTTCACCTCCCGCATGGGCTATCGCAGCCGGCGCCAGGTAGAAGTCGTGGTCGAGAAATTTCGCAAGGAGAAAATGCCGCTGGATGCCGTGGTGCTCGATCTGTTCTGGTTTGGCCCTACCCTCAAAGGCCATCTCGGCCACCTGGATTGGTATCGGGACTCCTTTCCTAAGCCCGCGCAAATGATGGCTACTCTGAAAAAAAAAGGAGTGAAGACCGTTCTTATTACAGAGCCGTTTGTATTGCGCGGCACGCGCACCTTCGACGAGGTGATTAAAAAAGACTTGGTGGGAAAAGACCTCATGGGAAGGCCCTACCTATATGATTTCTATTTCGGTCGCACGGTGTTGCTCGACATTTTCAAACCCGAAACTCAGAGATGGTTCTGGGACATCTATCGAAGACACACCCTCAGCGGCGTAGACGGGTGGTGGGGCGACTTAGGCGAACCGGAAGTGCACCCCGATGACTTGCTGCACGTCAACGGCCCGGCCAGGGAGGTGCACAACCTGTACGGTCATGTCTGGGCCCAGGTCCTCTACGAAGGGTATCGGCGCGACTTCCCCCGGCGCAGGCCACTCATCCTCATGCGGTCGGGCTTTATCGGTTCGCAGCGCTTCGGCCTGATTCCCTGGTCGGGCGACGTCAACCGCTCTTGGGGAGGACTCAAGCCGCAAGTAGAAATCGCACTCAGCATGGGATTGCAGGGACTGGCTTACATGCACTCCGACTTAGGCGGCTTTGCCGGTGACTACAAAGATGCCGAGCTGTACATACGCTGGCTACAGTACGGCGTCTTTCAGCCCATCTACCGCACCCATGCTCAAGAGAGCGTGCCGGCCGAGCCGGTTCTTTGGGACGACACCACAAAGCGCATCGTCCGTCGGTATCTGCAATGGCGCTATACGCTATTGCCGTACAACTACACCCTTGCCTGGGAAAACCACACTACAGGGCTGCCGCTGATGCGCCCACTTGGGTACCTCGACGACGACCCCGGCGCACTGACCAACACTACCTCATATCTCTGGGGCAGCGCCTTCTTAGTCAGCCCCGTGGTGGAAAGAGGAGCGCTTACACAAACCGTGCATTTTCCCAAAGGCGCTACTTGGATAGACTTTTGGTCCGGTCAAGTTTACCGCGGCGGCCAAGTGGTAGCCGTGCCGGTTACCATAGAGCATATACCCGTGTTCGTTCGAGCCGGTGCTTTCGTCCCCATGTGCGACAAACCCCTTCGGCACACCGAGCAATACGACCCTAAAGCCGTCGCCGTTCACTACTATCATCACCCTGCCGCTTCTGAAGGCGCCGGCATGCTGTACGAAGATGACGGACAAAATCCCGACGCCGTAGCCCAAAAGGCCTACTCGTTACTGCGGTTTACGGCCGAGTACCGCGAAGGACGGCTGACCCTGCGGCACCAACAGGAAGGCTATCGCCCTCCGGCTTGGCCCCAAAACCGAGCCATAAAATACGTCTTGCACGGATTACCCGGCACCCCGAAAACCGCTCGGCGCATCGCCCGCAGCAGCGGCAAGACCTATCCGCTTCGTTACTCCCGGGAAATGAATACTCTGGTGTTTTACCTGCGCGAAGAAACAGACAAGGAGGCGGTAATAGAATTTTAAGGCCAAGTATCTGTCAAGGCTTAACATTCCGCACGGCAGATGTGTGGGCTGTCCGGTAAAGAAGGCTACCAGATTGACGGGATATCTATTTTTATTGTCGAAATTATGTAATATAATAAAGAAGCGATAATTGCGGACAATACAATAGAGATAATAGCTAATATTCCGAGCCACCTAAAATAGTTGCGAAAATTCAGCCAGGCATTTTCAAACATTTCTTGGTCTTTTCCCTCTACGGCCGTCCGCAGACTCTTTGAAAACCGGAACAGAAAAGTGTTAATGATGAAATACAAGGGTATCTGTATGGTAGATATCACGTAGATAACAATAGAATTGACCGCTAAATCATCAAATAGAGACCCTGGTCCTTCTCCCTCAAAATATAATGCTATTAAAATAAGTAGGTACGCAAGAGCTGCTAAAGACAAAAATACATAGGTAATCACGGCAATCATCTTTGCCCAAAAGGCCGTGGTGCGCCATTCTTGATACATAGAAAGGGTAGCATAATCGCGCTTCTCGGATGAATAGAGAATATTGCCTTCCATTTTTTACAAATATTTATCGGATAAACTATTTGTCTAATAAAATAACCATACCTAATAGTACGATACCGTAAATAATTATTGCGGCTATTTGTAAAATTCCGGAGAATTGAAATAGGCGGCGCAAATTGACAAATCCCACGTGAGCAGCAGTTACGTCTTGGTAAAGCACGGCTTTGCGCAAATGCCGAGAGAAATTAAACAAAAGCCACGAAAACGTGAATAGAATGGCCAATCCGGCCACGAACGCCAGTAAAAAGATCTTGGAATCACCCTCCAGCCACAAGGCCGATATACTTACCAAGAGGAGAAGAGCGCACAGTAAAAAAGATAGAACGGAGAAGGCTATTCCCCATATGCTAATCTCCCTCCAGTGTCGGTAAACTTTAGGGGTAAAGCGCAGGTCATTCGCATCAGAGGCCGCACTTTCTCCTTGAAGCCCTGCGTCTATCGGTTGTTGAAAGTTTTCCTCCATGGCGAAACAGATTGGTTTTTAACGTTAATTTCCGCAAAAAATCTCGGAGCCAAAGGTAATGCGGGTCATTCAAAAAATAAAATAGGCTCCGTTAAAAAAAATGGTTTGCGGCCTTATCGCAAGTATAGGGCTTTTTCTGTAGAAAAAATACGGGTCGTAGCGGCCAACGTCTCTCTTAGAGTAAAGAGCGTATTGCGCAGGAAGAAGAGGGTGTCACCGATAAGGAGGAATACAGAACGCATTTCCTATGTGCAGTCCGGCTAATTGTCGGAGGCCTTGCTCGTCCGCTCCACCTGACTAACGGCTGCTTCGGGCGTCGAATTGCCGTATATCACGGCCATAATGCCCGGCAGATAGCGCTCCATCATGCCGAAAGAGGTATACAGATTTTTCAAAAAGACCGCTGCAGAATCGGGAAAGGTACTGTCGTAAAAATAGGAGGCCTTGTATCTCAGTTCTCCGTCGCCATGGTCAAATTCAAAATTTCCGATAATCAAGCCGTAGTTAGCCCTGGTGATAAACTCAGAAATTTGATTTCGCTTATTTTCCGGTACTAATGTAGGGCATACGGCAAAGATGAGCACTTGTTCTGCTTCTGGCCTTATGTCGATAAATGTGTCGAATCGACTATTCTTCAGCTGAATTCCCAGTTTAATAATTTTCTGTTCACTTGCATCTCGAATTACCTGGTATTTCAGTTCTTGGGATTGAAGTGCAAATTCAATTGTATTTTTCATGATAGTAATTTTTCGCAGCTAATTTGAAGAGTTCATTTTTAACAAAAAGGTGAATTTCGTTCTCCACGGAGCCTGCAATTAAATATTTTTTTACACTATTTATTATGCTTCCCACGGCGTCCGTGTGAAAGCCCAGTTCATTCGCTATTTTTTCACAGATTTTTATTTCCTCTTCCGTTATTTTTCCGTCCGATATCATGAGGTTAATCAAATCGTCTAAAAGCGTAAAGCGAAGGACTTCTTCTTGGGGAAGGGCAAAAGCTTCGGCAGTCGTTGCGCTCAGTTCCTTGTCGAGGTCCTCGTCATTAAGACCGAGCCTGAAGCCTACTTTTCTTATGTACTCTTTTTCTTTTTCGTGAAACTCCGCGTCAGCCCGACCTAAATAAATAAGGACTCTTATGTATTCCACTTTTCTTTCCATCGTTTTTTTTAGTTTTGTAAAAGTATTTTTTTTAGACGGCATTTAATAATTATCGAAAGTGTGTCGTAAAGGTAAAAAAAATTCTGAGGATATAATTTTAGTAATATTTTTTTGAAATATCTCTATAAAATCAAGTAACTATTTCGTACCAACTCGCTGATAATGAGATTCCTTTAACTTCGGAGGGCTTCGTTCCACACAATACACCACCCCCTGGAACAAGGCGATAAAAGCTTCCCGATGGTTTTTAGAGCAACCATCGGGAAGCCGGCCATTCTTCCACTATCGTTCGGATAAAAGGAATAGGTAGAAAAAAACGCGCCGGATGAAAGCGCCTAATCTTTATCTATTCCCTCCATATCGCTTTCCTCCTCTTCTCCCTCATGTAATAGCATATAGAGATCATCATAGTTTTCCAGACGCTGATACTCATCTATACTCAGCAAGCGCAATGCGGCCTCGAAAAGAGCATCTTGTGGTATAATCACATAGCAATAACTCGTATCCAATTTTTCTTCTTCGGATGAGATGGTTGTACTGCTAATTTCTTTTACGATAGTATCCACCTGTATGTATCTGGAAAGTACACTATGTTCATCTAAAATATCTAATAATTTGTAGGCATATATATTTGCCATCTTTAAGTATCCGGACGAGAAATCATAAAGCGTGATAGAAGGGATATTTCCACACTTATTCTTGTAATTAGAATTAATATACAGACTTTTATCCTTTAAAACGGCAACATATGTGATGGTATCATCACCATAGGCTTTGTATTCGCGTAAGTTTATTATATCCTCCGACTCACTTCTTTCGACCTCCCACAACTTTACCTTATTGTTGAAGATGATAGTGTCCTGAGAAACTACTCCATCATTACTTTTTTTACGGACATACATAACATTATTATCTTTTTTAAACGTGACTTCTGAGTAATATCTTAAATCAGATAAATAATTGGAAATATCATTGATGTACTTCGTTTGTTTTTTCTTAATTCTCATGATCCACTTCTTGGGAAAATCTATCTCCAGCAGCTCTAAAGTTTTAATCATGATAGAGTCTTTTACGAATGGCTGGTTATCGGAGGAAGGCGTTGTAAGGTATATCCAGTCCAAAATGGGTCCCTCATTACCGAGTCTTTCGGATTCATACCGAACGCGATAAAAAGACTCCCAAGAAGTATGCTCCTCTCTTATAATTTTCCAGTAAGTTCCTGCAAATTCCTCCGGGAATTCGTAAATTGTTTCTCCATCGGTGGGCATGGGCGTGCGAAAGTACGCCTCCGGTTTTGATGATCCGCAATATTCGGCGGTAAATGACATGAGGGCAAAGCCTAAGCAAGGCAGCAACAGCGTTTTCATAGTCAGGTGATTTTTATAAGAAAAAAAAGCGAGCCCATTTTAAAAGGTGCGCTCTTTCTTTAGTGCATATTTTTTATCAAACGTTATGAATGTCGGCCGGGATGCCGGTGAGAGGGATAGGGGAGTAAAACAAAGGGTAGGTTATGCTGTGGCAAGCGCTCTCGCAGATGCCTTAGAAAATGCTTCAACGAATACGGCTGCTGCCCGGACAGTTGCGGGCCATTGAAGCGATACGCATCGGGCAGTAATACTCGCGGCGTCGTGGCTTTCGCCTGAGAGGATTCGGGATGACCTGTAGGGAGGAAAGTAGAGTCGGTACCGGGGTTTTATGGTAGCCTACGCTTTTCCGGCTCTCGAGATGTCTTCTCGCAGCAGCTCGACCAGCCGTTTTGCCTCTGCCGGAGTGTGGGCTTCGGCATACAGACGGATGATGGGCTCGGTGTTGGACGGTCTTAGGTGCACCCAGCCCTGAGGGAAGTCTATTTTCAACCCGTCTTCGGTATTGAGGGGAAGATGGCGGTATTTTTGCCGCAAAAAGGAGAGAATTTCGGCCAGCGATAGGGTAGGGCTTCGTTCCAACCGGTCTTTTACCATGAAATAGTCGGGGTAGGTTCGACGCAGCTCTAATGCGGTCTTGCCGCTTCTGGCCAAGTGCGTCAGAAATAGGGCGATGCCGACCAGGGCGTCCCTGCCGTAGTGGAGGGTAGGGTAGATGATACCGCCGTTGCCCTCTCCGCCGATAACGGCGCCTACCTCCTTCATTTTTGCTATTACGTGTACTTCGCCTACGGCGGCGGCGAAGTACTGGGCCCGGTGCCGGGCGGCAATGTCGCGCAAAGCGCGAGAGGAGGAGAGGTTCGACACCGTGGCGCCGCCTTTTCCATACCGGCCTAAGATGTAATCGGCCACGGCTACGAGGGTATACTCTTCGCCGAAGGGCTGTCCGTTTTCGCACACGAGAACCAAGCGGTCTACGTCTGGGTCAACCGCAATGCCCAAGTGGGCGTTCTCGGCTACTACGGTTTCGGACAGCTGAGTCAGATGCTCCGGCAAAGGCTCCGGGTTGTGGGCAAATTGGCCGGTCACTTCGCCGTTGATCAGGCGATAAGAGCAGCCCAATGCCTCTAAAAGGGGCGGAACGGCCAAGGCGCCGGTGGAATTTACCGGGTCTACGACGATATGGAACGCCTGACGGCGTACGGCGTCCACATCTACGGCATCCAGGTTTAGGATGCTCTGGATGTGGCGTTGGATGAAGCCGTCCTCTTTTTGGTATCCACCCAGGCGATGTATGGGGGCATACGAAAAACGGCCGCGTTCCGACAAATGCAAAACTTCCCGACCGTCGGCAACGCTGAGGAACTCGCCGTACCGGTTGAGGAGCTTGAGTGCGTTCCACTCGGCAGGGTTGTGGCTGGCACTGATAACGATACCTCCGCCGGCTTTTTCCCACACTACGGCCATTTCGACGGTCGGCGTAGTGCTTAGCCCTGCGTCCACCACGAGAATTCCCATGGCCCGCAAGGTGTTGATGACCAGTCCACTTACGATATCGCGCGACAGCCGGCCATCGGAGCCTACTACTATTTTAGGATTTCCGGTAGTCTGGAGCACCCACCGGCCGAAAGCGGCGCTGCAGGCGATGATGTCCTCTGGAGTGAGGTTCTCTCCGGCTTGTCCGCCTATGGTGCCTCGGAAACCCGAAATGCTTTTGATGAGCGGCATGAAGGAATGAGCGTTTACTGGGCTAAGATATGCGCCATGCGAAGCAAGTCTTTGCTTGGCCGCTTGGGTTTGGATACGGCTTCCTCTAACGGCGTGTGGTGAATTTGATTGTTGCGTATGCCGACCATGACCTCCGTTTGGCCGGCCAGGAGCGTCTCTACCGCGTGGAAGCCCAGCACACTGGCCAGCACTCTGTCGAAGGCAGAGGGCGAGCCTCCGCGCTGTAGGTGTCCGATGACCGTGACGCGCACATCGTCGTACTCTTTTACGTGCTCCGATACTCGCTCGGCCAAAGTATAGACATTGCCCATACGGCTTTCCTCTGCCACAATGACGATGCTGAACAGCTTTCGGCGGGCAGCACCGCGCTTGAGCAGCTTGACCAGCTCGTCGAAGTCCATATCTTCTTCCGGGATGATTACGCCACCGGCACCGCCGGCGATGCCGGTGTGCAAGGCGATATAACCGGAATGGCGCCCCATCACCTCGACGAAGAAGAGGCGATTGTGCGAGTCGGCGGTGTCGCGAATGCGGTCAACGGCCTGCATAGCGGTGTTCACCGCGCTGTCAAAGCCGATAGAGAAATCCGTGCCGTACAAGTCGTTATCGATAGTGCCGGGTAGCCCCACTACGGCGATCTCCGGGAACTCGCGGGCAAACTGCAAGGCTCCGCTGAGGGTACCGTTACCTCCTATGGCTACCAATGCGTCGATGTCGTGATAGGTTAGGCTCTCGTATGCGCGTTTTCGTCCCTCTGGAGTGAGGAAGGCCGGGCAGCGCGCCGTTTTCAGGACAGTGCCTCCGCGGTGAATGATATTGCTCACGTCGGCCGTTTCTAATCGCTTGATTTGCCCTTCTATCATGCCCTGATAGCCGCGCCAGATACCGAACACGTGCAGGTCGTTGTGCAAGGCATTGCGCACGACGGCCCGGATGGCGGCATTCATGCCCGGAGCATCTCCTCCGGAGGTGAAGACGGCAATTCGCTTGATGTCTCTCATACTGTTTTGCCTATTCGGATAGGCTAATCATTTGCTGTTTAGATGGTACTCGGCCAACGGATAGATGGGTTTGCGTACAAGAACACCCATTTGCAGTTGGCGCTCGCGCAGGCACTCCAGCAGGATTTCGCCGAAGTGGTAGGCAATGGCGCCTACGAAATGCACCGGCACCTGTTGGTGCCCACTGTATTTGCGCACGTGTCGGTCGAGAAACTCTCCAAAGCTATCGGCTATTAATCGGCGGACAAAGGGATGCCTTATGTGGGCGCTGAGAAAGGTGGCAAACGTAGCAATGTAGGCGTTACCACCTTTTTCATATACCCTATTTTTAATTACAGTGGGGCCCTCCGGATGCTCGGCATGGAACGCCTCGTTGAGGTCAGCCGGTAGCTCGCGATAAAACCAGGCCCGCAAAAGCGCCTTGCCTAAGTGAGTACCACTGCCCTCGTCGCCTAACAGCCAGCCCAACGAGGGTACGTTGTCTACTATTCGGCGACCGTCGTAGTAGCAGCTGTTCGAGCCGGTGCCCAAAATACAGGCAATCCCGGCGCCGCGCTGACAGGTCGCCCGTGCAGCCCCCAGTAGATCGTGCTCCACTTCAATGACCGCTTGCGGAAATACCGCCCGTAGCGCGCGGTGAACGATGGCCGCCCGGTCGGCATCGTGTATGCCCGTCCCATAGAACCACAAGCGCTCCACGGCGTCGGCAGCGGGCAACTTCGGACATAGTTGCGTGCGCAGGATTGCCTCTATCTCTGAAGTAGTGTGAAAAAAAGGGCTAAAACCGGAAGTATTGACTAATTCTTGGTCGCGCCCGCCCTTTGCCAGTAGCCAGTCGCACTTGGTCGAGCCGCAATCGGCGATAATGTCCATAAGTTCACTTGAATGAGTTAAGCAGAAAAAACGAACAAGGACGCCCCACGGTAAAGCCACCTGCCTTCTCCTCCTTCGAGTCGAACGAAGGATGGCGAATATCTTTATTCGGCTACCCTTTCTTAAGGGCAAAAATAGGATGGAGAGGGTAAATGGACTTCTCCGCAAAAAAAAGTGGCCCGAAGGTTGCCAACTTTAAAAACAAAATGTTTTATATTTGCCCTGTATTTTCAAACAAAGATTATAGGATATGAAATTCGCTAACTCCTCCACTACTTACGGCGCGCGGCCGATGGATGCCGAGTTCGAGCACTCGGTCGGCAGGGACGACACTCTGCTGTGGAAATGTCTGGTCTTACTTGCGCTCATTTACCTCATCTGGACCGATCGCATTTCTATCAGTTTCATCTACGATGCGTCGGAGCCTCCGCTGAGGTCTTCACCGGCCGCCTTAATGTCTAAGGCGGAGGTGCTGCCCCATTCGACGGTTATCGAACCCTCTCGAGCGAAGACTGCGTCACTTACCCTGCCTGTGCACGCCACAGGCCATACGCGCTTTGCCATCGACCCGGAATTCGCCCGCCGAAATGGCTGCCCTAATGAGGAGGTGCAGCAGGCGCTGAACCTCTGCCGTTCTTACGTGGAGCGTTACGCCCCTGTGGCGCAAGCAGAGATGCGGCGCTTTGGCATTCCGGCGAGCATTACGCTGGCACAAGGGCTGTTGGAAAGCAATGCCGGCGACAGCCCCTTGGTGCGCAAAACCAACAACCACTTCGGCATCAAGTGTTTTTCCAAAACCTGCAAGCGCGGCCACTGCGCCAACTTTACGGACGACTCGCACAAAGACTTTTTCGTGCGCTACGACAACGCCTGGAGCAGCTATCGGGCGCATAGTCAATTTCTTAAAAACACCAAGCGCTATGCAGCACTCTTCAACCTCGACCCGGCGGATTACCGCGCCTGGGCACAAGGGCTGGAAAAAGCCGGCTACGCAACCGATCCACTTTACGCGGAAAAACTCGTCGCCCTAATCGAGAACTTAGGTTTGAACCGCTATGATCTGCCGAGTATGCCGTAGCCTATTCTTTGATTGAGGCAAAAGCGGGGCATCCGAGTACATCGTTCGGAGGCCCCGCACTTTTTTTAAATTTCTATCTGTCAGGGCTTTATGGTAACGTTAGTAGGCGTCATCGTCCGGCGTGCGGAGACCAAATTGTCTGTTGTTACGGCCTCTACTTGCAAACTAAATGCTTTGTTGGGTTCGTTAGGCACTTCGTAAGGCACCTGGACAACGTGTACGCGTTCCTCCGGCACGAAATTAGGCGTGAAGGGCTCCGTCTTTAAAAAGGAATACGCCCCTGACGTGCCGATGCGCTGGTAGAAGACCAGTTCTTTTACCGTCGTGTTGACGAAGCTCAGGCGAACGGTTAGGGTAATGGTGGAGCCGGCAGTGGGAGAGGTGGTAGAGGGCCGCAGCTCCGAGACGTTGGGTACGCGCCCGATGATGTCGAAGTTATCCTCATTCGGATTTTTCTCCTTATAACACCGAGGGATGGAAAGGAGAAAGAGCGCCCAAAAGAATGCAAATAGGTATCGCTTCATGGTGTATTGGCAATTTTAGTTAGGTGATAAACTACTCAAAAATCCACATCTTGACATTGAGGTCCTTGGTGTTTCGCGCTACACTTTCGGCGTTTCGAGCCGCCTCAGAATCGGGATAGTGGCCGCGCTGAATCCATTTTCCGCCCAAATCGGGGTTGTGGTTATCCGGTAGCGCCAAGCCGGGCAAGATGTCGCTGCTGTAATCGTATCGGCGTAGATCGTTCCATGCTTCCGGGTTGACGAAGAGCGCCTTGTACTTTTCCGTGATAATGTGCCCAAGGTTGAGGTTGTCGGCCCCTACGCCTATGTTCGGATGCTGCAAGAAGCTCGTAATTTGGGTTGCTGCTACACCCATCTTAGTCATATTGGCTTGGATGCCCTCCAGGTAAGCCGCATATGCCTCGGGAGTAGGAGTGCCGCCGTTTTGGAGCACGCGCGTCTCAGCTTCGATGAATTTGCACTCGGCATAGGTGAGCATCTGTAGCGGTGCCAGCAGGGCAAATTGCCAGCCGAAGAAGACGGTGCCGTTGTTGTAGCGGGTGTTGCTCCCGGTAGCGGCCCCCGGCTTTAGGCCGTAATAGATAGAGTCGGCAGCGACGGTCTTGAAAGCATGGATAGGTAAACGCGGGTCTACTATTCCTTGGATGGTGCCGTTCATCAAGTTGATGAAAGTAGCACTGAAGTTGGTGGTAAAGTTTCCGGTATTATTGGCCAGCGCTACCTGGTGCCAGCGACTGAGGTTTCGCTCCGTGTAGATTAGTTGAAAGTCCTCACTGTTACTACTGATACCTTGGCTAAGTGCGGTGAGGATTTCTGCGTAGGTATTCGGGCCTCTTTTGCGGGCCAAATGGAGAAGATAGCGAGCCTTTAGGCTGTAGGCTGCTTTGCGCCATTGGGTAATATCTCCTCTGTAGATGAGATCGTCGGCTCCAGGTTTGAAGAGCGACGAGGGACTGTTCAAGGCTTCGATGGCTTCGTCCAGGAGCCGCAAAATGTCGCTGTAAATGCTTTCCTGGGAGTCGTAGGCCGGCTGAAGGTTGGTCAGTCGGTTGTCTGCCTCTCGATAGGGAATGTTTTCCCATATCGATGTGGCCAGCCCCAGGTTATAGGCCAGAACGGTTCTGGCTATGCCGGCGTAATGGGGGGAACCGCTTGCTTCGGCTTTTCGGATGATTTCGTTAGCATTGGGTATGATGGCGAGGTAGATGTCGTCCCATGTGCCGGCGAAGGTGTTCCGATTCTGAGCATCGAGGCCGGCCGCCGTCACGCTGCCGATATGTTGCACATAAGAGTTAGCCACCACCGCAGCTTTTTGCGTCGCCTCGGCCGAATAGAATAAAATGGTGGGCAATAGAGTATTGAGCGGAGCGTCGCTGGTGCGATTAGGGTCGATGTTCGTGTCTTCACCAAGGAAGCTCTTGCAGCGCGCGCTCAATAGAACCAATAAAACGAGATATAGGATACCAACAGTCGATTTTTTCATAGTCAAAGCAGGATTTGAGTGAGCCTAATGAAAGAAGGATTTAGAAACCGACGGACACGTTAAAGGTGAAGCTGCGCGTAATGGGCGTGTTCCGTCCCGTGAAACCGATAAAGTTGCTTCCGGAGCCAAAGGCCAATGCCTCAGGGTCGTATCCACGGAAGGGGGTAGAGAGGAAGAGGTTTCGCCCGGTGATGCCGATTTGCACGGAGCTGAGACGACTGCCGAGGAGCGACTTGGGCAGGCGATAAGATAGGCTGGCGTTTCGGATCCGGAACCAAGAAGCGTCTTGGATGACGTAAGAGTAGTGTCCGTTGATGCCAAAAGCGCGATAGGTGTCTTGGTTGAGGATGGTAGTCGTCTCGTTGGGTGTGCCGTCGGCATTTACCCCTTTCCAACGCACCACCATGTCGCGCTCTTCCGTAAACCAGATGGTGCCGTTTCGGATGGCATTGTTCTCTCCTAAATCTACCACATCGCCGCCATGGCGCATTTCCAGTAGGAAGTTTAAGGTGAAGTTTTTGTAGGAAAACGTGTTATTTAATCCGCCAAACCACTCCGGTAGAGCGTTACCCACTTTGACGTATCGAGCGGTTTCCAGGGTGGGCAAGCCGTTGGAGCCGATAAGCACTTCGCCCTTGTCGTTTCGACGCCAGTCGTAGCCGTACAAGTCGCCTACACTGCCGCCCTCTTCCACGCGCAAGACGGCGCGTCCGCCCAAAGCGGAGATGTAGGTGATGGTTTTTAGTTCGGCAGGTAGCGAGGTCACTTCCCCTCGAATCCGCGTCCAGTTGACGTCGATACTCCATCGAAAGGCGCGGCGAATAGGGTGGATACCCACCAGCAGCTCCACGCCTCTGTTGGTGATCACTCCGGCATTAGTCGTGTAGCTGGAGTACCCCGTCGCGGTGCTGACGGGCACGTTGATGATTTGGTTTCGGCTTTCTCTTACAAAGTAGTTGGCCTCCACAGAGAAGAGGTTGTTGAACACATTTGCCTCTATTCCCACTTCCGTCTCCGTGGTAAATTCCGGCTTCAGGTTGAAGTTGCCCACGTTATTATCGCGGGTAAAGCCCCCTACGTTTCCGAAGGGGAAGCCCGGCACAGGGGTAAAGTAATTGCCGATGCGATAGGGCGGAGCGTCCTTACCCACCGTCGCCCAGGAACCGCGCAGCTTGAGGTAGCTCAGCACCGGGCTATTGGGCAGCAGGTGGTTCGTCAAGATGTAGGCTAGGCTAACCGAAGGATAAAAGAAAGAGCGGTTTTGCTCCGGAAGTGTGCTCGACCAGTCGTTTCGACCTGTCAAGGTCAGATAGGCGTAATTCATGAATTCCAGGCGCGCTTCGCCGAAAACACCTACCAACCGGCGCAAAGAGCCGCCTTTTAAGGGGAAGTAGTTGGTAGCGTTTCGGATGTTGTAAAAACCAGAAGCAATAAATCTCTCGCCGCGGATGCCTAAAAAATCGTTTTTAATTTCCGTAATGGCATTGCCTAAGGTAAAACTCAGGTTGAGATTTCTCGTCAAGGCGCGCTCACCGACGAGGAAGAAGTTGGAGTTCAATTCGCGGAAGTTGATGGATTGCTCCACGATGAAACCGCCCACCTGCGTCCCTAGGTCCAAATCGGGCCCTACCACGCGGTTGCGCTCGTCGTTGTAATAGTCTGCCGTTAGCTGATAGCGCGCTTTTAGCCAAGGTGTAATGTCGTAATTGAGATTGATATCGCCGAAAACGCGGTTTACTTTAGACACTTGAGGGCTCTCTTCGGCCATATAGCGCGGGTTGTCGATGATGCCGGCAAAAGGATTCTTCTGAGTACCGTCCGGATTGCGGTGGTCGTTGATGTCGAACGACGGCGACCAAAACCACAGTGAGCTGAATACCGATTTGTCACCCGAAGGTGGCGTAACGTGGGAATTGTTGTTGTAATTGATTTGCGCTCCTACCGCCAGCCGGCGACTCATCTTGTGCGTGGCCGCCAGGCGAGCGGTAGCGCGCCGGAAGTTAGAGTTCACGACGATCCCGTCGCTGTTTAAATAGGAGAAAGACGACTGGAAAGTAGAACTCGCATTGCCGCCCGAGAAGGACAGCGAATGGTTCATGTTTTTACCTGTGACATAGAATGTTCTAAAATGGTCGTAGAAAGGGTCGGTCTCTAACGCCGGAGGGCCATACTGCCAAAAGACGGTGGCCGGAGGTGTGCGCACCAAGCCGTTGAAGCCTTGATAATAGGTGCGCTGGATGCGCGGCGCTTTGTCGATATTTTCTATCCCGTAGGAGAAATTATAGTTAATGCTTGTGCGCCCTTCCCTGCCTTTTTTCGTGGTAATGATGAGGGCGCCGTTTGCCGCGCGCTGCCCGTAAAGGGCCGTAGCAGCGGCTCCTTTGAGGATGTTGACGCTTTCGATGTCGTCCAGATTCAGGTCGGCCAGTCGGTTGGAGTTCATGAACTGCTCATTGCTGTTCAGGGCATTACTGCCCGCCGAAGGCAACACGCTGACCACATCTGTGGAGTTGCTAATGATGATGCCGTCTACCACGATGATGGGCTGATTATCGTTGTCCCCACTCAAAGAGTTAATGCCTCGAATATTGATGTTGACGCCAGAACCCGGAGCGCCTGCGGAGTTATTGATAACCACTCCGGCTACTTTTCCCTGAAGCGCATTGACCAGATTGGATTGATTAGACTGGAGCAGGTTTTCTCCCGACAGGGATTGAGAACCATAGCCCAGCACTTTTTTTTCGCGGGCGATGCCAAAGGACGTCACGACTACCTCTTGCAGCAGCCCCGCCGGCGTCAACCCTACGTCTAAGGTCGTCTGTCCCAGTATGGGCACTTCTCGCGTCTCGTAGCCGGTGTAGCGTATGACTAAAATTCCGTTGGCCGGAGCGTCGGCGATGCGGTATCTCCCTTCTGCATCGGTAATGGCGGCAAGGGTACTGCCTTTGACCATGACCGTGGCGCCTATGAGCGGCTCCGCATCTTCGATAGAGGTTATCTTGCCGGAGATGGTTATGTTTTGCGCCCAGGCACCCCATGCGACGAGAAAAAAAACCAAGAGCGTAAAAAAGTGCTTCATAGCGATATTTTTTTGATTAGTAATTCGGCGGCAAATATATATTTTAAATTGTAAAAAAACCGCTCTCTAGCACATGCAAAAGGGTAAAAGCCCATCACCGAAAAATGAACTCGTAGCAGAGTTTCCACATTTTGCACACCTGTAAACTCGCCTTCGGAGAGCCCCAACGCCTTTGGATATACACAAGCATTGAGCCCTGCAAGGCCGAAAAGGTAAAAGAAAGCTCCCGCTACAAACCCTGGACCCCTTGCGGAGCTATTTCATTCCGCCGGCTATGAGCGAGAACTGTAGAGGCTAAATTTTCGCGTTGAACTTCGAACTTCTGCTGATGCTGCCTCTGGAGCAGAAAGCGACCGGCGCGTTCCCTATCCACCTTTATTCGGTGCTTGGCAGAGGCTCAAATCGGTAACCACCTGCCGCTCCTCGGCAATTTGTCGAGCGATCCATTCGTAGGTTTTGCGTATTCCCAACTCCAAAGGATAGTTAGGGGCCCATCCTAATACATTCTTTATCAGCGTATTGTCGGAATTCCTTCCGCGTACGCCCTGTGGGCCCGGCACATTTTTAATCCGTAATTGCTTGCCCGATATGCGAATGATGAGCTCGGCGAGAGCATTGATGCTCACCCGCTCTTCCGAGCCGATGTTAAGCGGTCCGGGAAAATCGGAGGCCATCAGGCGCCGAATGGCTTCGATGCACTCATCGATGTACAAAAAGGAGCGCGTTTGCTGCCCGTCTCCCCATATCTCGATGCTACCGCCGTCGGGAGCCTCCGCTACTTTCCGACACAGCGCGGCCGGTGCCTTTTCCTTTCCGCCGAACCAGATGCCCTCAGGGCCGTAAATATTGTGCAGGCGCCCGATGTGGACTTTTAGACCGTAGTTGCGCCGAAACGACAAGTACAACCGTTCGCTAAAGAGCTTTTCCCAACCGTATTCGCTATCGGGCTGAGCCGGGTATGCCGAATCCTCGCAGCATCGCGGGTTCTCCGGGTCTTTTTGGTTATAGGCCGGGTAGATACAGGCGGAAGAAGAGTAGAACACCTTGCCTACACATCGCTCTACGCACAGCGGCGCAATGTGGAGGTTGATAAGCGCCGAGTTGTGCATGATATCGGCGTCGTTATCTCCGGTGAAGATGTAGCCGGCCCCGCCCATGTCGGCGGCCAGCTGGTAAACCTCGTCGAAGGGGCGGTTGACCACCTGACGGCATATTCGAGGGTCGCGCAGATCGCCGATGATGAATTCGTCTGCAGCCGTAGGAGAAAAAGCGGGATACCGCAGATCAACCCCCCTAACGTAGTATCCCTCCTCTTTTAACCTTTTAGCCAAATGGCTGCCTATAAAACCTCCGGCGCCGCAGATTAGTGCTGTTTTCATAAGAGAAAAAAAGTAAACGTGCAGCTCCTCCTCGTGCACAAAAAGATGTGCCACTTAACAGCGGAGCAGCCTCATTAAGCGAAAAAAACAACTGTTTTAAAGTTTTAAAAAAAACTCGTCGCAAAAAAGCGCACGACCTTTGTCACGAGCCGCTCTTTTTTCGGCAAAATTATGAGGGTAAGCGGCAATTTGACCGACACACAGTGCCCGGTAGCGGCATTACCGAGCTAAAGCCCGACTTTTTTAAAAACGCCTGAAAAACAGAGTAAAGCGGCGCATACGGGCCTTTGCTGGAAGGAAATAAAAAATGCCGTGTTCACAAAAGCTTAATGCGTGCCCAACGCGTTTTAAAGACGTCCTACGGGCGACGTGAACGTCACTTCGGAGAGCGCAACTTGCAAGTTGGATATTTATGAGAGCAAAGCCTATTCGTTTCTGGCTGTACTGCGGCGGCTTAGTCCTTTGGATAGGCGGTAATGCAGCTTGCACTCCCTCTCCTCGTCGCAGCGAATCGTCTGACCTGGTGACGACGCACTTTACCCAATTGCGCCAAGAGCCTCGGGAAAACGGCTCGGTGTTGCGCGAGCTGGCGGCGGGCACAGAGTTGGTCGATCTGGGCGGAGTGAGCCCGTATTTGACGAGTATTTATCTGGGTGATACCCTCTGTTGGGAGCCTTGGCTGCGTGTGCGTACCCTTGAGGGGCACACCGGATGGGTGTTCGGAGCGACGGTGCAGCCGGTGGCTTTAAGCGATACGGCGCTCGACCACTGGGTGCATCGCAAGCGCCTGCAAGCGCTGTTGGGCGTAGAGCGCGCCGCGCAACTGCTCCGGTGGGCCGGTCAGGAAATATCCACCGACACGGCCTTAGCTGACCACCTGCGACAAGGGTTGGCTTTGCGCGAGGCCCTGCAAACGGCCTTAAGCCAGGCCTTTGCCGGTGGGGCTTCAAAGCCTCGGCCCGATTGGCGTTGGCTAAAGGAATATCTGCGCTACTTCCGGTGGTATCGCGAGGGTCTTGCACTCGACTACGGGCTCCTTGCTCACTTAGCCCGGGGTACGCAAGGTGGACAGGACGACACATACCTGCAATTGTGCCTGCAGGCGTATCCGATAGACAGCATGGAGTCGCCTTTACCGGTATGGGTTTTTCCGCTCGGCTGGACGCAAAGCGCCAGCAATCTCGGGGCGGGACAGCACCTGGCCTTGTTGCGCGCTATTGACGGCGCCCTTCAGCAGGCTCCTCTTTTTGATTCGGAGCTGGAACACCTCAAGCGCCTATTACTCGACGATATCCTCGACGCCGACCGCGCCTACTGGCAGCCACTTCCGCGTGTTTTAGCCGAGCTGGACCAACTGCTGGCCGAGCCACCGAGTTGCCTTCAGGAGCACGAGCGCTCTGCCCTTCGCCTGCGGCGCGCCATGCTCGCCCAAGGTCACGCCCGCACCGACCTGCGCTCAGGGCGCTGAGGCCGACAGGCGCTCTAAGGCCAGCGCGATGAGGCGCTCTACCGCACGCTCCGGCGCCAAGCTAAAGCGCCCAGAGGCCCGGTTGGCGATGATGGCGTTCAAAGAAGCGGCTTTGTGCCCCAGCAAGTGGCACAGCCCAAAAAGCGCGGCCGTTTCCATTTCCAGATTCAGCACGCGAAAACCGCCGTATTCAAAGGTCTGCAACTGTTCTATGTAGCGGGCCAAACGCCGCCGAGCACGCAGCTGCCGCCCTTGCGGCCCGTAAAAGCCGCCGTGTGTCGCCGTATAACCCAGGTGAAAGCCCTCACTGAACTGCTCCACCAGATTACCGTCGGCCGGTGCGTAGTACGGGGGCACCTCGAGGCCTCCTGCATCGTCGAAGTGTCGCGCCAAGGCGCGCGCTGCGGGATGTTGCTGCAAAGAGGCGGCTTCATAAGCGTATAGCAAGCCGTCCAAACCCAGAGCGCCCACCGAACAGACGAAATCGTCTACTTCTACTTCGGGCTGTATCGTACCCGAGGTGCCCAAGCGAATAAAGGTCAGTCGGGTAGGGGCTTCTCTTACCTCGCGCGCCTGAAGGTCGATGTTGAACACCGCATCCAGCTCATTGACCACAATATCTATGTTGTCTGGCCCAATGCCGGAGGAAATGACGCTCAAGCGCAAAGCGCCTATTCGGCCAGTGTGGGTAATGAATTCCCGCTTTTGCACCCGGTGCTCTACGGCATCGAAATGCCGGCTAACCTTAGACACCCGATCGGGGTCGCCCACGGTGATGATCAAAGGCGCTACCTGCTCGGGATGAAGGTGCAAATGATATATACTCCCATCGGGGTTGAGGATGAGTTCGGAAGGTGGAAAAGGCATAAGCAGTGTTAAGGTGTGAAGCCGTAAAAGTCGGTCGAGGCACCATTCGGGCCCGGAGGGCTCAAAAGCAACGGTGGCAAAGGTCGCAAAGAACTCCTCGCCCGCCGCGTGTGTTGCCGCGCAAAGGCGTCAAAGCCGTCTTTTAGAAAAAAGAGGCCGCCTCTTTTTGGGCACCGCGGCCTACCTTCGCCCGGAACCAATCTTCCTGTTTTTCTATGAAAAGGACCATTTGGCTATGGTTGTGGCTGCTGCCGATTGCCCTGTCGGCCCAAGGGGGCATGTGGCTGCCCGTGTACCTGGAAAAGCAAAACGAGAAGGAAATGCGGGCTTTGGGGCTAAAATTGAAAGCCGACCGGTTGTACGCTCCCAACCGGCCCAGCATCAAGGATGCGGTGTGCCAGTTCAGCGGAGGCTGTACGGCAAGCATCCTTTCGCCCCAAGGGCTTTTGCTGACCAATCACCACTGCGCGTTTAGCGCCATTCAGCGCTTGTCTTCCTTGGAGCGCAACTACGTAGAGGAGGGCTTTTGGGCCTCCTCCATGGCCGAAGAAATCCCTTGCCCGGGAGAGAGCGCCACCTTCGTGGTGCGCATGGAGGAAGTTACGGCGTTGGTGCTCCAAAATGTGACGGAAGCCATGAGCGAACGCGACCGACAGGCCCAAATAGACAAAAACATCGCCCAAATACGCGCCAATACTGCGCGAGAAAAGTGGCAAGAGGTCTCTATTCGCCCTTTTTACCACGGAAACCAGTACTTCCTCTTCGTTACGGAGACCTATACCGACCTGCGGTTGGTAGGCGCACCGCCCAGCAGCATCGGCAAATTCGGCGCCGACACCGACAACTGGGTATGGCCCAGGCACACGGGCGATTTCGCCTTGTTTCGCGTTTACGCCGACAAGGACAACCGCCCCGCACCGTATTCGCCCGACAACCAACCTTTCCGGCCTAAGCATTTCTTGCCCGTATCTTTGGATGGAGTGGAGGAGGGCGATTTCACCATGGTGTACGGTTTTCCGGGGCGCACAGACGAGTATTTACCCGCCGTAGCGCTGCAGCAGATTGCCAATGTGCTCAACCCCACGCGGGTAGATATCCGCGACCGCGCCCTCAAAACTCTCGACCGCTTCATGCGCAGCGACCCTGCCGTCAAGATCGCTTACATCGCCCGCTATGCCGGTCTGGCCAATGCTTGGAAGAAATGGCTGGGAGAGATGCAGGGCTTGCGCACCTATAAGGCCGTAGAAAAAAAGCAGGCCCATGAGGCCGAGTTTTTGCGCCGGCTTGAACAAAATCCCGGCTGGTCTATGCGCTATCGCCACGTTTTGCCTCGGCTAAACCAGGTTTACCGGCAAATCGAGCCTTATGCCGATGCCCGCGAAAACTTTTTGGAGACGTTCTTGCGCAATATTCAAATTACAGCGGCGGTAGCCAACGTATCCGCATGGCTATCCGAGTACGAAAAGGGACAGGTGGGCACTTTCTCCGCCAGAAAAAACGCGGTAATGGAGCGCGTGCGCGAGGGCTTTCCGCAGTATTTTGCTCATGTAGACCAGGCGGTTTTCACCGCCCTCATCGAGCGCTATGCCCAAACGATGCGTCCGGAATGGGGTGGCACTTTTGTAAACGACGCCGCTAAGGCCCACGGTGGATTCGAAGCCCTAGGGCAATACCTCTTCCAAAACAGCGCCTTTACCGACTCCATCCGATGGGCGCACCTTATGTTGCTACCTACGCCCGATAGCATTGCCCGAGTGCTTTTGCAGGACCCTCTGATGCGCTTTTGGAAGGGTGTCTCCGAACCGTACTATGAAGAGGTTGCCCCCAAGTGGCAAGAACTGCAGAACACGCTGATGCTGCTTCAGCGCCAGTACATGGCTGCACAGTTGGAAATCTTCAAAGAAAAGCGCTTCTTTCCCGACGCCAACGGTACCCTTCGCCTGACCTACGGCCAGGTGCGCGGATATAGCCCGCGCGACGCCGTCCGCTATGAACACAGAACGCATCTGGACGGAGTGATAGAAAAATACCTGCCGGGCGACTACGAGTTCGATGTGCCGCAGCGCCTCCTTCGGCTGTGGGAAAAACGCGATTTCGGCCCTTACGCACTCCCTGACGGCCGTATGCCGGTGGCTTTTATTGCGACCAACCACACCACGGGCGGAAACTCGGGCAGCCCGGCGCTGGACGCCTACGGCAACCTCGTGGGGCTAAACTTCGACCGCGTATGGGAAGGGACGATAAGCGACCTCCACTACGAGCCGGCTATATGCCGAAACATCATGGTCGATGCCCGGTACATCCTCTTCATCATCGACAAATACGCGGGCGCGGGCCATTTGTTGAAGGAGCTGAAGTTGGTGCGCACCGGGAAAAAGTAAGTTTAGGGCTTGCTGTGAACGCGGCTTCTCCTCGAAGCAAAGCGTTTGAAATGCCGCTTCAGCTCGAGCAGCATGCTTTTTCGTCCTTCACAGTACAGTTGTACTTTTACAAAAAAACCTCCCCGCGGTTATTCCGCAGGGAGGTCTTCTTTTTTTATAGGAAAGTGGGCGGCTACGGCTTTATCAGCAGATGCCGACTGACGGTGGTGCCGCCGACTTGCACATGGGCGATGTACAGGTTGGCCGGCCAGTGCTGAGTGTTGATATAAAGCGGGGCATCCGCCGGTATTCGGGCGTTAAACATCTCCCGCCCTACCACATCGGTGATGCGCAGGAGGCACTCGGTGTTATCCGGAGGTATTATTTGCAGATGGGTGTTGAAAGGATTGGGAAAGACGGAGGCGCTGCCTGTGGGGCCGTCGCCGAGTGACTGGGTCGATACTATTCGCGGTACCTCTATGGTAAATGCCCGGGTGCAGCCGACGGCATCAGAGAGGGTCAGGGTGTAGATTCCGGCTCCGAGGTTTTGGAGACTGGGCCCGCTTTGGCCGTTGCTCCATTGGTACCGGTAGGGGGGGAAGCCGCCGGTAGCCGTTACGCCGATGGCTCCGTCGTTTTGGCCCTTGTCGGCAACGACGGTGGTGTTGCTAAGGGCGAGCGGTAGGGCGGCCTTGACCGGAAAGCGGAAGAACATCAACATGCCGATGCCGTTGGCGTTTTTCACCGGCGCCTCACTGCCTCCTGGGTGAGATGCGTAACTCAGGCCGCGGAAGGACTCGCCGGGGGATTGGTTCAGGTGCAAGACGATGTAGTGCCCTTGTACCTCGCCGCCGATTACTTGAGCGTTTGGGCTGTTTTCCAGGATGAAGTCATCTTCCCAGTTCGGCGTCCAAAAGTAAGTATCGGACGCGTGGCGCATGACGAGGTAGATGCGCGTGCTGTCGCAGGTAGGGAACCACGCTTCCTCCACGGTAGGCGGGTACATATTGGCGACGGGTGGGGCACCGTAGAGGTCATGGGCGACAAGTCGGAAGAGGTCGTTGCCCGCCCGTTCGTAGCCGTTTTCATAGTGATAGTGGCTGCTGTCGTGGTTCATGCCGGTGGTAGACATGATTTGCCAGTTAGGGATGGTTTCGGCAATTCTCCGCTGGGCTTCGGCGATTTGCAGGCAGGTTTCACGAGTAGCCCCCATCCAGTAACCGCCGGGGCGTATTTGGAAAAGATATCGGTGCGAGAGGGAAGGAAAGTCTCGGCGCCAGGCTTGGTCTAGGGCGACGAACTTGTTGTAGTACTTATCTACCGAGTCATAGTATCCGCCGCCGGCGTTTGTTTCGCCTTGAAACATGAAGATGGCGCGCAGGTGAGGCAAGAGGCCGGAGGCTTTGACCCGTCTCAAGAAGCGCCCGTAAGGTTTGCCGACGTCGGTAGGATCGTCGGGATGAGGCATCATGCCGTCGATGGAGATGCCGCCTATAGCGCCGTTCAGGATGGCCACCGGGATGCCGTATTGATCTACAATAGACTTAGCCAAGACCAGCCCCCACTGTCCGACGAAGTTATCGGCATAGCGGTAATAAAGGGGAGCTTGTTCTTTTCGCCACGTGTATAAGGTATCGTCTTTAGACATTAGGCCGAAGCTTCGGATGAAGGGAGAGGTTAACAAGGGCAGAGGTATTCCTGCCACGGCATTGGATTGGCCTTGGATAAGGTAGGCGTCTCCGGCCACTATATCGCAGGCCTCGGTTTCGAGGTAGCGCCGTTGGTTTTTGATGCCGTAGAGCTGCAGGGTGTACTCGGCCAGTTCGGCCGGTATGTCGGCGTCGAACTCGACGAGGTCGGAGTGGACGGGTTTTTTCTGCACCGTTTGTAGCGTTCCGTCGCGCCACAGGTGGAGTTCGAGGCTGTCGTAGGGGTAGGGAGAGGGCAGCCGACCTTTTATAAAAGCGGTTGCGGAGTTGGTGACCAGGCTGCGGGGGAGCAATTGACGGTCTGCGGGCGCCTCGGTCAGGTGTATGCGATGGCCCGGGCGTATGTTCCGCAAGAACACGGTGTAGCTCGTGAAGAACACCGCTCCTTTTGCCACGAAAGCCCATGAGCGGCCGTCCGGGCTGAGCGACAGAGCGTTAGTCATAGAAACGGCCTGCCAGTGAGCGTCGTAGAATTCTTCCGCTATCTCAAAGAGTTCGTTTAGGAGAACTACCCACAGTTTACTTCCGGTTTGTCCGCCGAGCAAGTAGCCGTTGTCGATTTTTTCGATCGATTGCGCCGAGGTTTGAGGGCTGCTGTTAGTTTTCTCTACGAGCACTTCTCCGGTATTACCGTTTAGAGCGACCAATAACCCTACTTGGGTGATGCTGTCGATGTATCGGTAACCTACGGCAACTACTCGGCCGTCGTTGGCTATGGTTACGTCGTGGAATCGGCTATTAGGGTAGGGGGAGGTGTATTTCCATTGCAGGCTGCCGTCGGCGTTGGTGCAGAAGATATGGGCTAGGGGTGGGTCGAATAGGAGTTGATTAGAGGCTCCGCATAGCACGAATCGGCCGTCGGGGGTTTGCGTTAGAGCAGAGACATGGTCGTAATAAAGGTGATGAAGTCGTTTCCACAGGAGGGTATGCAGCTCGGGGGTGAGCACGGCCAAGACGGCGTCGGTGGGTTGCAGAAAAGTCCCTACTTGTGCCCTAAGGGCTACGGCGATGTTGCCCGTCGAGGTGGCGATGACATCGCCGGCCGTCGCTGCGAAGAGCGGTAGTCCAAGGGTGGTATCTTTTAGCAGCTGCCCGTCGGGGGCGATTTTTAGCACCAGTCCTTTCGAGGTGGAGTCTCCCGCTGCACAGTTGTCGCATTGCCCTACGGCATAGATTTCTCCGGAAGGGAGCTCTACGGCGGCGCTGAACGTTGTGCCCGTTCCTTTCAGGTACGTTTTCGTCCACAGCGGTTGACCGCAAGAGCTTCTTTTGGTCAGATACCCGCGCTTGTCACTTGTGGTGCCCACTTCCCAAAAGCCCCCGTCTTGGGCGGCAATTAGCCTCGTCGGCTTGTCCTTGGTCTGGACCACGTGGTAAACTTCGGAAGAGGCAAGGGGTTGGGCAAAGCTGCTCAAAAGCCCCACAAAAAGAGCGGTCAATGAGAGGACGATTCTTTTCGTCGCTGTAGGCTTAGACTTGAATTTTTTCATGATTTTAGAGTTTTAGTAGTGAAAGAGAAATACCTTAGTAGGCCTATAAAGGAGCACTCCTTAATTCCTTTACGGACTCGGGAAATGGTTTAAGTAGATCTGACGACGAATGACGCCTTACATGTACGTGAAGTGCTTTTGGCGTTATAGCCGGTGAGGCAGTCGTTCGTTTTTTAGGCGTGGAAGCCGTCATTTTTTTTTGCTGTTTTTTGGGTACTTGAGCTTTCTTCTTATTTTTGCCGCAGTCTCTCTCGCTTTAATCCGAATGTTTTAGGTAGAAAGTTTAATAACTCGTTGACTCTCATGAAAAAATCTCCTACTTTAAGAAGTCGGTGCGCCTGCCTTCTTTCCCGCAAGGCGCTGTGTTCGCTTGGTTTTTTCCTCGCTTTTAGTGGCCTATCCTTAGCCCAAGGCCTCTCTCCGAGGGAGGAAATCGGCGATCTTTCTCACATCCTTTGGAAGGAACCCTCTGGGCTGGAAGCCGTTCTGGCGGCAGAACATGCGCGCATTGATTTGGCGCTGACCCATCCGGCTATGGGCGACGAGGAGCGGGCGTTGTTTTTAGCCTATCGGCGTTTGCTGAACTATCTGCAAGCGTCCATGTCCAACATGCCGGTTCAAGAGGCTTTAGTGGAGGGCTATGAAAAGGTACTGGCCGAAGCGGCCGATGACAAGGACATAAGCGCGATGCCGGCGGGTCTGCTCATTACGTTTATTCCGGGCTTAGTTGAGAGCCTGGCGGAGGCTCCGCAGATAGACATCTCCGGACAGTGAGTTACTTTTTATAGTTTAGGTGTGCCGCGGCAATTGTCGTGGGGACTGTTGCTTTTTAAATTAAATTTAAAAAAATTATCTCATGAAAAGTTCTACTTGCTCGCCTAAGCAGTATATTTTCTTTGCTGCGCTGTCGGCTTTTTTGGCCGTTTCTTTAAATGGTCTGATAGCCCAAACGACGGTGCTTATTGACCCCAATGGCGATGGTGGCTTTGAGAACGGCTCGACGTTTGCCGCCAATGGCTGGACGGTAGTCAATGGAGCGACCAACCAGTGGTTTGTCGGCGGGGTTGCCGGGCCTTCGAATGGGCCTAACTGCGCGTACATATCGGACTCTCCGACGGGAGCCACCCATAACTACACGGTCACTTCGGCTTCGACGGTACACTTCTACCGCGACATCACCTTCCCGGCCGGAGAGACGTTCATCACGCTTTCTTTCAAGTGGAAGGGGCAGGGCGAAGGCAGCTATGACTATTTGACTGTATACGCCATGCCGACCACGAACACGCCTACGGTGAACGTGCCGGCGGGCGGATTCCAGAGCTGGAATAATATTCCGGTGGCTTATCCGGGAGCGGTGATTTTGTGCACTCCACCTAACTTAAACTTACAGGGGAGCTATCAGACGCAAACGATATGTGTGCCGGCGTCGTTTGCGGGCACCACGCAGCGCTTGGTGTTTATGTGGTCGAACGACGGCTCTGTAGGCACCCAACCGCCGGGGGCCATCGACGAGATCTCGCTTATTTCGACCAGCGTGGCGGCAAGCACGCCGAGCGCCCAGCCGACGAACTTAGTGCTAACCCCCGGCCTGACCTCCATTACCGGCTCGTTTACTGCAGCTGCCGGTTCTCCTACAGGGTATCTGGTCGTGCAGACGGCGACGAACACGCCGCCGTCGCCACCGGTGAACGGCACGACGTACATCCCGGGAACGAGTGCTCTGGGCGGCACGATTGTCGCCTCAGGGGCCGGCACCACTTTTACCGCTACCGGTTTATCGCCGAATACTCAATACTTCTATTGGGTGTATTCTTTTAACGGTAGTACTTGCAACAGCGGGCCGGTCTACCTGACAACGGCTCCGCTAACGGCCTCTGCCTTCACTACGGATTGCACTATTAGCGGTACGCGCACGGTGGGCCCGGGTGGAAACTATCCGCACATCACGGCGGCGGTTGCGGACGTTGTGGCCAACGGCGCGGGTGGTCATGTGTTTTTGGAGTTACTACCTACATACAGCAGCACCGACGAGCCCGGTTTCCCTATCGTCTTGCCGGCATATCCTTGCGCGGGTCCCAGCCGTACAGTAACCATCCGCCCGGCTTCGGGAGCGACGGGGCTTTCCATCATCAGCAGTGCCGCTCAGACCATCGATATCAACGGTGGTCAGTGGTGGCGCATCGACGGCCGCCCGGGAGGCACCGGTACCGCTAAAGAGCTGACCATCTCTAATACAAACACGGGAGGCAATGCCGTTCGTTTTATCAACGAGGCATCGAACAACATTATCCGCTATTGCGACATCCGCGGGGTGAATACATCTACCACCAGTGGGGTGATCCTCTTCAGCACGACGACTAACCCGAACGGCAACGGCAACGACAACAATACCATAGAGTTCAACGACATCCACGAAGGAGCCACTACGCCGGCCAACTGCATTTACAGCCTGGGCACCACGACTACGGCCTCAACGTGGAACAGCGGCAATATCATTGCCAACAACAATATCTATAACTTCTTCCTGTCAACCGGTGCCTCTATCGGCATTGTGGTGACTACGGGCAGTACCAACTGGACCATAACGGGCAACAGCTTTTACCAAACCGCGCCGCGTACTTTGGCGGCGGCTCAATTTGGAGCCATTAACCTACCCAATACCATCACAGGAGGTTTTGTCATTACCAATAATTTCATAGGAGGTACGGCTCCAAACTGCGGCGGCGGCCCCATGGTTCTGACGGGCGCGGGTAATTTCCGCGGAATAAACGCCACGGTTTCCTCTGTGTTGACGACCGTACAGGGCAACACCATTGCCAATATCGACCTGACGACCTCGAATGCCACGGCCTTCAACGGCGCCATCTTGCTGGGTCAAGGTACCTTCTTATGTGATGGAAACACGGTAGGCAGTCTGACGGCCAACAACAGCATTGTCCTGAACTTTTCGGGTTCGGCTGCGGGCTTCGGGGGTATTATCGCAGGAGGTACTTCGCCGACCAATACCACGACTATTTCCAACAACTCCATCGGTGGCCTGACCATGAATGTGGTGGGCTCACCGGCTACCCCGGCTACCCTGCGGCCGATTTCGGTGCAGGGAACGACGATAGGGCATAACTATATCGTCACGGGCAACACGATCGGTAGTCCTACGTTGGCCAACAGTATCACCAGTAATGCCAATGTAGCAGGTTCTGTTACCGGTATTGTGTCTTTCTCAAATGCACCGGACCAACAGATTACCAACAACACGATTGCCAACATGACGGCTTCTAATACCGGTACATCTAATGTGATGTGGGGTATTTTGGCCCAAGGCTCCAGCAGTGTTGGCACCTTCAATATTAGTGGCAACACTATTCGCAATCTTTCTTCGGCCAGTGGTGCTACCGGTACCGGCGGTGCGGCTTCTATCATGGGTATCTCGATTATTACCAACCTATCTACCGTAGGTACCAATACCGTAAACCAAAATACCGTTCACTCGCTGGTCAACACCAACCCCACGGCAGCAGCATCGGTTACCGGTATCAACAACAGCGTTCCGGCGGTGACCAATAACACGGTTGCGCGAAACTTCATCCACAGTTTGAACCTACAGAGTTCGACGCTAACGGGTGTTATTACCGGTATTCAGCTCAACGCGGGTACTTCTAACGTTCAGAACAACATGATTCGCCTGGGGATAGACGCCGGCGGTAACCCCATCGCGAACGGCTACGCCATCTTTGGCATCCGGGAAGCCGCAGGCAACAACAACGTCTATTTCAATAGCGTGTACGTCGGCGGCACGGGAGTGGCCGGTGGCACCTCCAATACTTTTGCCTTCAGCAGCGTCGTAACCGCGGGCGTGCGCAATTACATCAGTAACATCTTCTTCAACGCCCGCTCGAACGGCACCAGCACCGGTAAGCATTACGCCATTGCTTTCGGCGGAACGGCGCCTAACCCGGCCGGCGTGGCCAGCAATTACAACGACCTGCTCGCCACAGGTACCGGCGGTCACATCGGCTTGTACAATGGCGTAGACCAAACCACGTTGGCCGCTTGGCGTACGGCTACGGGCAACGACTTCAATAGTGTAAGCGGCAACCCGCAATTCGTCAATCCGGATGGAGATGCCGCAACGGTGGACCTGCACATCCAGACGAGCGTCGCCACGGTAGTAGAGGGCGGTGCACAGCCGGTGCCGGCAGTTTCCGACGATTTCGACGGACAAGTGCGGAGCACCCTGACGCCCTCCGACATCGGCGCCGATGCGGGTAACTTCCTACTGCTCGATCAGTCGGGCCCGGGCATCGCTTACACGCCGTTGGTAGGCGCCTGTGGTACGGGCAACATCAATTTGGCGAATGTTCAGATAACCGACGGGACAGGCATTCCGCTGTCGGGTCCGCTTGTTCCCCGCATCTATTACCGCAAAGGCGCAGGCGCGTGGTTCTCCAATGCGGGTACCTTGGCCGGCGGCACCGGTACGAACAGCACGTGGAACTTCACCATCGTGGTAGCCGACATGGGTGGCGTCGCACCGGGCGATGTGATTTCGTACTACGTCATCGCACAGGACAACTTAGGCAATATCGGTTCTAATCCGGGAGGCGTAGTGGCCACGGACGTAAACAACGTCAGTACCCATCCGGCAACACCTAACACGGTGACGGTACAGGCCCCTCTGGTCGGTGTGTACACCGTAGGTGTGGGTGGTGACTACCCGACGCTCACGGCAGCGGTAGCCGATTACAATACGCGCTGTCTGGCCGGCCCGGTGGTGTTTAGCCTGATCGATGCGACGTATCCGTCGGAAACCTTCCCCATCACGATCAACGCCAACGCGTTTGCCAGCTCGGTCAACACGCTGACCATTCGCCCGGCAGCCGGCAATGCGGCGACAATAACGGGTAACGCCTCGAGTATTATCCGCCTGAACGGAGCCGACTGGGTCATCATCGACGGCTCCAACTCCGGCGGTACCGACCGCAGCCTAACGCTGGTCAATACCAACACCGGTGGTACAACTGCCGTCGTGTGGCTTTCCAGCGTCAGTGCCGTGAACGGCGCCACGAACAATACCATTAAAAACTGCAACATCGTGGGCGGAAGCAATACGGTTTCGCCCAGCTTCGGCATTCACATCGCCGGCACATCGATTTCCGCAACGGCTACCGGTGACAATAACGACAACATCCTCATTCAAAACAACTCCATCAGGCGCGCCTACAACGGCATTTATGCGCGGGCATCTTCTTATGCCGGCCACAACGACGGGCTGCAGATCATCGGCAACGAGATCGGCTCGAACGACCCGACAGAGTACGTAATCTTCCGCGGCATAGACGTGCATTACGCCAATGCTCCGCTCATCGCCGACAACACGATCTTCAACATGAACACTTCCACCCTGAGCGCCAGTATCGCGGGTATTGACCTCGGAACGGGCGTGTTGAATGCTCAGGTGGTGCGCAACAAGCTGACCGGCATCAAGAACACCAATACAGGTGGCTGGGGTGCTTACGGCATCTTCATCTCCGGAACGGCCGGAACTATTGGAACCCTCATCGCCAATAACTTTATCTCGGACATGACGGGTTCCAACTACGTTGCCGGTACAACCTTCCACGCTTACGGGATACGACTGGCCGGCGGCTATAACACGAAGGTCTACAACAACTCGGTTAACTTCTTCGGCCCCGTAACCGGAGGTACCTCCGCCAGTGTATCGGCTAACTTGATTATTTCCAGTACGCTGGCCCAGGGCACCGATATCCGAAACAACATCTTCCGCAATGTGCAAGAGTTTGCCGTAGCGGGCTCGAATATTTATAATGTGTACGTGCTTGCGGGAGTTATCTTGGCCGCCAGCGACAACAACGACTACTACGGCTTATCCTCCGCCAATACGACCTATCACGTAGGCTTTGCGGGGAACAACCGCACGACCTTGGCTGCGTGGAAGTCGTTCACGGGTGGCGACAACAACTCTTACACCGTCCCTCCCGCGTTTGTGAGCGATACGGACTTGCATTTGTTGCCCACGGACAACTTCTGCTTGGACGGTGGCGCCGTTCCGCTGGCAGAAGTTCCCAACGATATCGACCTGCAGGCGCGCGACGCCGTAACGCCGGATATTGGAGCGGACGAGTTTGACCATGTTCAACCCGCAATTGCCCTTTCGGAGAATTCCGGTTTGGCTCCTAACGACGGCATCACGTGTGCCGGTGACCCGGTTACGCTTACGGCGAGCGGAGGCTCTACCTATACCTGGAGTACGGGTTTTGTCGGCAATCCGCTGGTGGTCAATCCTACGGCTACGACTACCTACACGGTCACCGCTGCCGATGTCAACGGATGTACGGCCACGGCTTCCGCTACGGTTACGGTCAATCCCTTGCCCACTGTCTACGACGTTACAGGTGGCGGTGCGTACTGCGCCCCGGGTGCGGGTGTTCCGGTAGGTTTGAGCGGTTCGGAGAGCGGTGTGAACTACCAGTTGCAGCTCAACGGCGTAGATGTGGGTGCTCCGGTGGCCGGTACGGGCAATCCGATCTCTTTCGGCCTCCAGACGCAATCGGGTGTCTATACGGTGGTGGCTACCTCGAATCTTGCCTGTACGGCGGCGATGAACGGCTCGGTTACCGTTACCGCCAATCCGACGCCAATTGCCTTCAACGTCACAGGCGGCGGTGCGTACTGCGCCCCGGGTGCGGGTGTTCCGGTAGGTTTGAGCGGTTCGGAGAGCGGTGTGAACTACCAGTTGCAGCTCAACGGCGTAGATGTGGGTGCTCCGGTAGCCGGTACGGGCAACCCCATCTCTTTCGGCTTTCAGGCGCAATCGGGCGTTTACACGGTGGTGGCAACCGCCACGGCGGGCGGCTGTACGGCTGTAATGAACGGCTCGGTAACCGTGACGGCAAATCCGGCGCCGACGCTGTCGGCCGTGGTGACGCAACCTACCACGTGTGTATCGGCCGATGGGGCCATCAACTTAACCGTTAGTGGCAATGGGCCTTTCTCCTACAACTGGTTCACGCCCAACGGCAGCGGTATACAACAAGGGCAAGAAGACCAAAGTGGTCTGACTATCGGTACCTACTTCGTCACGGTCACAGATAATAACGGCTGTACGGCTACGGACCAGTACAATCTCATCGGCCCGGGTGGCTGCGAGGTGTGCCCGACGATCGGCAGCTTGAGCACTACGCCCGCGGGAGCATGTGCAGGGGAAAGCGTCACTTTGACCGCCTCCGGCTTGCTGAACATGGGTGTGACATACGGCATTATCTTTAAGTACTATCTCGCGCCCCCTGCAGATCCTTATGTGGGAGGGACGGTGATTGCTACGGTGCCCAATAGTGGATTGGGAAGCGGCGGTACCACGGCTACGACAACGACCTCTTTTGCCACCGGCGGCACATATTACCTGGTGGCGATCTTGGATATCCTTCCACCCGACCCGACGTGTCGCCCCTCTGCCGGCTACACGCTGACGGTATTGGACATTCCCGGTGTCAATCCGGTATCGAGTCAGACCGTTTGCAACGGTTCGAGCACGGCGCCGGTGAACTTCACCGGCCCTGTACCGGGTACGATGTTCAACTGGACCAACAGCGACCCGAGTATCGGCCTGGCGGCAAGCGGTACCGGCAATATCCCGCCCTTCACGGCGATTAATACGGGCACTACCCCGGTGACGGCGACCATCACAGTGACGCCGTCTGTTTCGCACGGGCCGTCTAACACGACGTGTACGGGCCCGTCTATTTCGTTTACCATCACGGTGAACCCGACGCCGACGGTGTCGGCCTCGCCGGCGGCGCAGACGGTGTGCAACGGTGCGCCTACGCAGACCATCAACTTCACGGGAACGGTTCCGGGCACGGTGTTCAACTGGACGAACAACAATACGAGCATCGGCTTGGCGGCAAGCGGCACGGGCAGCAGTATTCCGTCATTCACGGCTACTAATACAGGTACGACGCCGGTGACGGCGACCCTTGCGGTGACGCCTTCTTACACGAACAACAACGTAACGTGTACGGGCACGCCCATTTCGGTAACTATCACGGTGAACCCGACGCCGACGGTGTCGGCCTCGCCGGCGGCGCAGACGGTGTGCAACGGTGCGCCTACGCAGACCATCAACTTCACGGGAACGGTTCCGGGCACGGTGTTCAACTGGACAAACAACAATACGAGCATCGGCTTGGCGGCGAGCGGTTCGGGTTCCAGCATCCCGACCTTTACGGCAGTGAACACCGGCAGCAGCCCCGCAACGGCAACCATCACCGTAACACCCACCTTTACGAACAACGGTGTAACGTGTACGGGCACCTCCACGACAGTGACGATAACGGTAAACCCGACGGCTCAAGTCAACCAGCCGTCAAACGTCAACACGTGCAGCGGCTCACCGGTGTCGGTCACCTTCACTACCACGGTACCCGGCTCGACGTTCTCGTGGACGAACAGCAACCCGGCTATCGGTTTAGCTGCCAGCGGGACCGGTAATATTTCCTTCACGGCGGCACCGGTTACGGCTGCCACCACCGGTACCATCACGGTAACGCCGAATTACACGAATAATAACGTCAGCTGTCCGGGTACTCCTCGCACATTCACCATCACGGTCAATCCGCTGCCTACTCTAAACCCGGTGCCCAACCAATCGCTCTGCAGCGATGAGCTGACGGCGCCGGTCAACTTTACCGGTAACTTCACCAGCGTCAGCTGGACAAACAACAATACCAGCATTGGCCTGGCCGCCAGTGGGACCGGCAACATCCCGGCCTTTACGGCGATAAACAACGGTACCACCGTACAAACGGCGACCATCACGGTAACGCCTACCCTTACGACGGGGGGCACCAGCTGTGTAGGCACACCTATCACCTTCACTTATACGGTCTTCCCGCGTCCGCGGGTGACGCTAAGCCCCAACACGACCATCTGCCAAGACCAGGTGGCGGTCGTGACGGCTACGTTGGGCGGCGGCGCTACCGGTGGCACCTGGAGTGGTGGCGCAGGCTCATTCGCCAATCCTACCGCTCTGACGACAACTTACACGCCGGCTCCAAGCGAGTACGGCTCTACGGTGACGCTGACCTTTACGACCAATGACCCGCCGGGGCCATGCCCAGCCGTGTCGGCTTCGCTGACGGTCACGGTGAACACCTTGCCCATTGTAGACGCCGGTCAGAATAAGACCATTTGCCCGGGCGCTACGCTTGACCTGTCGCTGCTGGGCGCCTCCATCACCGACAACGGCAGCGGCGTCACCACCGGTACTTGGAGCACCTCGGGTACCGGCACCTTCCAGCCGAACAACTCTTTCCCGGGTGCTACGACATACGTGCCCAGTCAGGCGGATTACAACGCCGGTTTTGTGCAATTGCGCTTGACCAGTGCCGACCCGGCGGGCCCCTGCAATTCGGTGAGCGATGTGGTGTTCTTGTACTTTAAACCTGTACAGGCTCCCGTGTGCAACGATAAAGTGCAAATATCGCTCGACTCCAGCGTGGTCTTCGTGCGCCCCGACATGGTACTGGAAGGCACTTACGATGAGGAATTTTACCGAGTAGACATTATCCGCAACGGCCTGCCCTCCGGCAATGAGCTGACGTGTGCTGACGTAGGCAAAACCCTTACGGTGCGCGTCACGGACATCTGTACCGACAATATGTGCTGGGGGCAAATTTTGGTCGAAGACAAGCTACCGCCTAAGCTGACGTGCAACAACTATAACCTGGTTTGCGTCGTCACCAATTACGACCCGAACTACCTGCTCAATACACTCGGTATCGCCAATGCCTTCCCTGTGGTACAGGAGAACTGCCCACCGGCGACGCTTACCTACGTCGATGACTTTACGGACCTGGATTGCTCGCAGCAGTTCAGCGCCCGCATCCGGCGCACTTGGACGGCTAAAGACGGCAGTGGCAACCAGAGCTCGTGCATTCAGACCATCAACTTGGAACGCCGCGGCATCAACAACGTCATCTTCCCCTCCGACGTAACGATCACCTGTTCGGGTAATGTGAACACCGACCCGACCGCTACCGGCGCTCCGTACTTTACCGCTTATGGCCAAAACTGGCTCATCTTGCCGACCATCGGCCATTGCGAGATTCAGACGGCTTATGTGGACCAGGTGCTGCCGGTGTGCGATGGAACCTATCGAATCTTGCGCACCTGGACGGTACTCGATTTGTGTTTGCCGACGAAACCGGACATGCCTAACCAGAACCCGCGCTACTTTATCCAAGTGATCAATGTAGTAGACGACAGCGGACCGGTCATTGCCTGCCCGGCAAACCTGACCGTCAGCACCGATCCGTTCACCTGCTGTGGTTCACCGGACTTGCCCGATGTTGTAGTAGAAGATGCTTGTTCCCGCATCAAGGCGGCTTGGGCGCGCATCGTGGTGCGCGATCCGGTGACGAACCAGGTGATCGTTACCCACGAATTAGATGCCTCTTTGGGTGACTTCCCGGCAAACAATTACTGGGATCCCGACACGTTGGCCATCTTCGGCACCGCTCCCTGTCTGCCTCTCGGCGCCCACGTGGTTACCTATTACGCAGAAGATGCCTGCGGCAATACTCGCACCTGCACCTTCCGCTTGACGGTAGACGACCAGACACCTCCGGCGGTAGCCTGTGTAGAGGTGACTCAAGTGGCTCTCGGCGCCAGTGGGGAGGCCCTCATCAATGCCACGACGTTTGACAACGGCTCCTTCGACAACTGCGGTACGGTCAACTTCAAGGCCCGCCGCATGGACTCGAACAGCTGTCAACCCAATAACCAATTCTACGACCAAGTGAAATTCTGCTGCGACGATATCGGCAAAACCATCACCGTCGTCCTGCGCGTATACGACGTACCCGTCGTTTCCGGACCGGTATCCTTGACTTACGAAGAGCAAAACTCGAACGATTGTATGGTCCAGGTGCTGGTGGAGGACAAGATCAAGCCCTTCTGTAAGGCGCCGGCTAATGCTTCGGTGTCGTGCGAGAACTTCGACCCGTCGCTGTGGGCCTACGGCTTTGCCCAAGGCACTGATAACTGTGCAGTGGATACGATAACAGAGACGGTGAACTTGGCGCTGTTCGACACGCTGTGCAACCGCGGCACCATTACTCGGACGTTCCGCGTGGTAGATGCGGCGGGCAACACGCAGACGTGCACGCAGCGCATTTTCGTGACGTACGAGCAAGACTACTTCATCCGCTTCCCCAACGACGTGGTGTTGACGGTGTGCGACGGCACGGGCAACTACGGCGAGCCGACGTTCTTTGGCAAGGACTGCGAGGCGCTGGGCGTGTCGTTTACGGACCAGGTGAACACGGTGGTGACGGATGCGTGCTTCCTCATTGAGCGGACGTGGACGATCATCAACTGGTGCACGTACAACCCGAATGCGGGCTGCATTGAGGTGCCCAACCCAGAGCCGAACCCGTCGAAGTTGAATCCGGCCAACCGTCCGGGTCCGGTGGTGTCGCCTGCGGGTACGCCGGCGCCGTGGAACCCGACGGTGGTGGCCATCACGCCGGGTGCGACGCCGACGAACTACTCGACGTTCTGGAGCGCGAATGCGAACTGCTATCGGTACAAGCAATTGATATGGGTGATCGACAATCAGAAGCCCATCATCGAGAACTGCCCGTCCGGTGCGGACACGGTGTGCGACCTGACGGAGAACAACGCGAACTTGTGGAACGCGATGTACTGGTGGGATGGGAAGATCGGCAGCCACGATTTGTGCGAGGCGCCGACGGACTTGAACATCACGGCGACGGACCTGTGCTCGG
>Ga0209101_1000017_pt1 | contig 148461 bp, 125 predicted proteins | sample ConPoolayeCmetaG_FD_185481 | JGI IMG/M metagenome (GOLD analysis project Ga0209101, IMG submission 185481) | Hot spring microbial mat communities from California, USA to study Microbial Dark Matter (Phase II) - Cone Pool mat layer C metaG... ... | reverse complement strand
CAGGATTACACCGGCGCAGGGCGCGAGCACACCAGCGAACGGCTGCCCTTCGCCGGAACCGTCGCTCGATACCTCGACGCGTCCCTCGAGCTCGAGCCGTGCCTCGTCGTCGGTGAAGTTGACCGCCACGAGCCGGCGATCGCCATCCGCGCCACGTTCCCAGGCGAACACGGCCGCGTTGGTGCGCAGGGGCCGCCAGGTACCCCACGCGAGCGCCGGCGACCCGCGCCGTGCCCGGAGCAACCGCCGGTAGAGATGAAGGATCGAGGCCTCGTCCGCCCGCAGCTCGACCACGTTGCGTCTGGCGGGCTCGGGCGGCCAGGGAAGCCACGGGCTCGCGTTCCAGCCGTGCGACGGTGTCGCATCCCAGGGTAGCGGTGCGCGACAGCCATCGCGTCCCCCAGGATCCACCGCGCGCTCGGGGGGGATGACGGCATCCTCGAGCCCGAGCTCTTCGCCCGCATAGAGAAAAGGCGTACCCGGCAGCCCGAGGAGGAGGAACGCAGCCGCCCGGGCCCGAGCTTCGGAGCCGAGCCGACTGCGGTGGCGAGGCGTGTCGTGATTCGAGAGCACGAGGGTAGGCCAGGCCTGGCGTGCCTCGTGCGCCGCGAGCACTGCCGCCGTGTGCTCGCGCCAGCTCGTTGCCTCCCACGGAACGTGCAAGCAGCGCGGGAGATCGAAGGCCAGATGGAGCTCGTCGCCCTGGCCGTAGTATGCGGTCACGTCGTGGGGGCCGAGGAGGAACACCTCGCCCACAAGGACCCGATCCCCGGGGTACGCATCGACCAGGGCGCGCAGTCTCCGCAGGATCGGATGGACGCTCGGGTGATCGTTGAAGGCGATGTGCGGGAGGCCGGCGCGCTCGGGGGGATCGTCCGGCAGCTCGGGATCCTTGCCAAGGCCATGCACCACGTCGATGCGGAATCCGTCGATGCCCCGATCGAGCCAGAAGCGCAGGACAGCGTGCATGGCCTGCTCCACCGCCGGCGCGCTCCAGTCGAGATCGGGCTGTGCGGGCAGGAAGGAGTGGAGGTAGTACTGACCCGTTGGGGCATCGAAAGTCCATGCCGGCCGGCCATCCGAGAACGCATGGACCCAATTGTTCGGCGGCCCCCCTCCCGGCCGCGGGTCTCGCCAGACGTACCAGTCGCGGCGGGGGCTCGACCGCGAGGACCGCGAGTCGAGGAACCACGGATGGCGGTCGGAGGTGTGATTGGGGATCCAGTCGAGCAGGAGCTTGATGCCGCGGTCGTGGAGCGCGTCCCGCACGGTGTCCAGGTCCGCCAGCGTGCCGAAGAGCGGATCCACATCGCAGTACTCGGCGACGTCGTAGCCGAAATCCGCCATCGGGGAGGGATAGATCGGCGACAGCCACACCGCGTCGATGCCGAGCCAGGCGAGGTACTCGACACGATCGAGGAGCCCGCGGAGATCGCCGATGCCATCGCCGTTCCCGTCCGCGAAGGAGCGCGGGTAGATCTGGTAGACGACTCCACGGTGCCACCACGGAGGACGGGCCATCGGAGAGCGCCTAGCGGATCGCTGCGGCGGGCGCCAGCGCGAGCGATCGCCGGCGCGGCTTGCTACAGTGCACGCACATGTCGCCGGACGACCTTCCCCACGCCCTCCGGGCCTTCGGTACGACGCCACACGCCGGTGCGTGGTCGGTGCGCGCAGGCATCCGCCGGCACGGGGTGTCCGTCAGCGTGTGCTGGCTCGTGGCGGGAGCAGTAGAAGCGCTGCCGCTGCCACCGCTGGCGGCGCGGCGAAGCCGCCGCGACGGGCTCTGGGAGCATACCTGCTGCGAGGCGTTCCTGGCGCCCGTCGCGAGCCCGCGGTACTGGGAGCTCGACGTCTCGCCCGCAGGCCACTGGAACTTCTACCGCTTCGACCGCGAGCGCGAGGGCATGACGACGGAGCCCCGTCTCGAGGGTCTCGCAGCCTTCGCGCGGGCGCGCCACGGGGCGCGCGGGATCGCCATCACGGTCACGCTCGATCTCGCGCCCATCCCCGAGCTGTCCACCGCCCCCCTCGACGTCGGGCTGGCCACGGTCCTCGCGCCCACACCCGGCGCGCGCTCGTACTGGGCCCTGCGGCACGTCGCCGCAGTACCTGACTTCCATCGCCGCGAGAGCTTCCTCGCGCGGATCTAGCCGACCGGGAGGACCCATGCAGCTGGGCATCGATGTCCTGCTTTCGAGCCGGGCGTTGCAGCGCGAGCTCGACGGGCGGCGCCTCGCCTTGCTGGCGCACCCGGCGTCGATGACTGGCGACTTCCGCCATGCGGTCGACGCGCTCATGGCGCAGCCCACGACCCGCCTGTGCGCAGCCTTCGGCCCGCAGCACGGCATGCGCGGCGACAAGCAGGACAACATGGACGAGTCGGCCGACTACGAAGATCCGGTCTACGGGATCCCAGTCTTCAGCCTCTACGGAACCGTGCGGCGGCCGACGCCGGCCATGCTCGAGACCTTCGACGTCCTCCTCGTCGACGTGCAGGACCTCGGGACGCGCGTCTACACCTTCCTGACCACGCTGTGTTACGTGCTCGAGGCCGCAGCGGCGGCAGGCAAAGCGGTCTGGGTGCTCGACCGGCCGAACCCTGCCGGCCGTCCCGTCGAGGGCACCCTGCTCCGCGCGGGGTGGGAGAGCTTCGTCGGTGCCGGCCCCCTCCCGATGCGCCACGGGCTCACGCTCGGAGAGGCCGCCCGCTGGTACCGTGCCCAGGCCCGGCTCGACCTGGACCTGCGCGTGGTGCCCATGCGCGGCTGGGAGCCACACCGCGGGCCTGGCTACGGCTGGCCGCTCGGCGAGCTGTCGTGGGTCAACCCGAGCCCCAACGCCGCCACCCTGTCGATGGCGCGGATCTACCCGGGAACCGTCCTGCTCGAGGGGACAATGCTGTCCGAGGGGCGTGGCACCACCCGACCGCTCGAGCTGCTCGGCGCTCCCGACCTCGACGTCCCGCGCCTGCTCGCCGACATGGCGGCACTCGCGCCGGCATGGCTCCAAGGCTGTCGCCTGCGTCCGTGCTGGTTCAGGCCGACCTTCCACAAGCACACGGGACAACTCTGCGCCGGCCTGCAGATCCACGTCGACGACGGCGCGTATCGTCACGCGGAATTCCGGCCCTACCGGCTGCTCGCCCTGGTCCTCAAGGCGCTCCGGCGTCGCGATCCCGAGCGGGCACTCTGGAGGGACTTCGCCTACGAGTACGAGACAGCACGCCTGGCCATCGACCTCATCACCGGCGGGCCGCTCCTGCGAGAGTGGGTGGAGGATCCGACGGCCACTCCGGCGGACCTCGATGCCCTGTGCAACGCCGACGAGCACGCGTGGCGGGAGACCCGACGCGAGATCCTGCTCTATCCCGAGTGACGACCTGAGCTCGCCGGATTCCTCGCGGGCGCTCCGCGACAAGACCGCAGGACGCCACAGCGCCGCCGAGGTCGCAAATCCTAGACGCTCAGGGGAAGAAACTTGCAATCGAGAGCGGTGCGCTGGGTATATCAAGGACGATGGCTCTGCGGACCTTCAAGGAGCGGTTGCCCTCATCATCCGTGTGGGGCCTCGCCTTGTGCTTCGTCTTCGGGGCCTGCACGACCCGACCGCTCGGGATAGCGCAGCCAGATGCCGCGGTCGTCCGCACCATAGAACAGGAGGCCGCTGCCGCCAGCACAATCGATCTCGATTCGCTCGCGAGCCGCCGCCTGTGCGCCCTTTGCATCGACTGGCCGCAACTCGCTGCGTCCTTGTGCGCGGCGCTACGCGAGAATCTCGACGTCGAACCGGTCGTCCTGACCCGCATCGTCCCCGCTCAGCTCCGCGCCCTTGCGGCACGGATGAGACCGCCGCGCAAGGCAGCCGCCCTCACGCTCGCTGAGGTCGCCGAGGCCATGCAGGGGGCCGTTCACGAACGAATTCACGAGGTGGCAGGTCGAGTCCTGCACGCTGCCGATCGGCTCGACCTCCGTATCGTAGCAGCCCCCGAGATCGGGCTGAACGCGTTCATACCGGTCCAGTGGGACCCACGAGCCATCTACGTCGGCACCGAGCTGGGCGTCTTTGCGCAGAATGACGACGAGCTGGCCTGTGTGATAGGCCACGAGCTCGGACATCTCACCGAGGGCCACGTCAGGAGTGGAGTCCTCGTCAACGCGGGCAAAACCGTCCTCGGCACTCTCGCGACTGCTGCCATCGCCGGGGTGATCGCCTACGGCACCGGTCGCGCGCTGACGAAGGCCGAAGTGCAAGGGGCCCATCAGCTCGGCACGGGCCTGCGCTTCCTCCTGGCAGATGTCCCGCTACGCCTCGGAGGGTGGGAACGTGCCCAGGAGCGGGAAGCGGACATCGCAGGCGCCCTGTGGGCAGCCCGAGCCGGGTATGCGCCCGAGGCTTGCGCGGACTTCATGTTTCGCATGGCCCAGCTCGAGCACGTCCATGGTAACGAGCTGGGCCCGCGCTGGTGGCGCGTTCACCCGATCGCCGCCGATCGTGTCGCGGCCCTGCGGATGGTCTCGCAGCGCATCCGCCGGGGAGCGCCGTGACAACCCGGCTTGGCGAGCGGCGGCCGCCGGCGATCTCGGCTCCCGGCGGGGTCTTGTGCTACACGGAAGCCGAGGGAAGACACCGTGGATCTCTTGCGCCCCCCAGAGAACCCGCTGCTGGATACGAGCGGCCCACCGCGCTTTCACGAGATCGGCCCCGAGCACGTCGTTCCGGGCATCCGCACCCTCCTCGCCGAGCTTGCGGGGGCGCTCGATGCGCTCGAAGCGTCGGTGGCTCCTACCTGGGACGCCGTCGTCGAGCCGCTCGAGCGGATCGGGGACCGACTCGCGCGGGTGTGGGGCACGGTCGGTCATCTGCTCGCCGTACGCAACAGCGCAGCACTGCGGGAAGCCCACGAGGTCGTGCAGCCGGAGGTGGTGGCCTTCTCGCTCCGGCTCGCGCAGTCGCGGCCGGTCTACCGGGCGCTCGAAGCACTGCAGGCAGGGGCCGAGTGGCGGGCTCTCGATGCCGCGCAGCGCCGGATCGTCGACTCCCTGCTGCGCGACGCCCGGCTGTCCGGGGTGGGCCTCGAGGGTCCCGCGCAGGCGCGCTTCAACGCCATCCAGACCGAGCTCGCCGAGCTCGGGACGCGCTTCATGAACAACGTGCTGGACGCCACGAAGGCCTTCGCGCTCGAGCTGCATGCTTCGGACGAAGCCGACGGCCTTCCCCCGAGCCTGCGCGAGCTCGCGGCGCAGAGCGCCCGGGAGGCAGGACATGCCGCGGCGACCGCCGAACGCGGCCCCTGGCGCATCACGCTCGAGCTGCCGAGCTACGTGCCGTTCATGCAGCACGCGCGGCGCCGCGAGCTGCGCGAACGCCTCTACCGTGCCTACATCACGCGCGCAGCCAGCGGCGAGACCGACAACACGCCGCTGCTGCTGCGCATCCTCCGGCTGCGGCGCGAGCAGGCCCGGCTGCTCGGCTTCGCCACCTATGCGGAGCTCAGCCTGGCAAGCAAGATGGCGCCGTCCATCGAGGCCGTCGAGCGCCTGCTGGAAGAGCTGCGAACGGCCGCCTGGCCCGCGGCCGAGCGGGATCTCGACGAGCTGCGCGCCCTCGCGCGCGAGGCCGCTGCGCCGGAGGCGGAGACGGGCCTCGCGCTGTGGGACATTCCCTTCTGGGCCGAGCGCCTGCGGGAACGCCGCTTCGCGTACAGCGAGGAAGCGCTGCGACCGTACTTCCCCTTCCCGCGCGTGCTCGACGGGCTCTTCGCCCTGGCACACCGCCTCTTCGGTGTCACCATCCGCCCGGCCGACGGGCAGGCGCCGGTCTGGCATCCCGACGTGCGCTTTTTTCGCATCTACGACGAGGAGGGAGACGAGATCGCGGCCTTCTACCTCGATCCCTACAGCCGTCCGGCCGAGAAGCGCGGTGGAGCGTGGATGGACGAGTGCATCGGTCGGGCGCACGGCCGCCGCCCCATCGCCTACCTCGTGTGCAATCAGGCGCCACCGGTCGACGGCAAGCCCTCGTGCATGAGCTTCGACGAGGTCGCCACCCTCTTTCACGAGTTCGGGCACGGCCTGCAGCACATGCTGACCACCGTCGAGCACGGCCTCGCCTCGGGCATCCGCAACATCGAGTGGGATGCCGTCGAGCTCCCGAGCCAGTTCATGGAAAACTGGTGCTACCATCGCGAGACGCTGCGCGGGCTCTCGGCCCACGTCGACACCGGCGAGCCACTCCCTGACGAGCTCTTCGAGCGCATCCGGGCTGCCCGCACCTTTCGTGCCGGGTCGGACATGCTCCGCCAGATCTACTTCGCGCTCATCGATCTCGAGCTGCACCATGGCTTCGATCCCGACGGCACCCAGACTCCCTGGGACGTGCAACGGCGCGTCGCCCGCCGCACGACCCTGATTCCACCGCTCCCCGACGACCGCTTCCTGTGCGGCTTCACGCATCTTTTCGCCGGCGGCTATGCCGCCGGGTACTACAGTTACAAGTGGGCGGAAGTGCTCTCGGCCGATGCCTTCGCCGCCTTCGAAGAAGCCGGTCTCGACGACCCGCAGGCCGTGGCCGAGACCGGCCGTCGCTATCGGCACACGATTCTGGCGCTCGGCGGAAGCCGCCACCCGATGGAGGTCTTTCGCGCCTTTCGCGGTCGCGAGCCGTCTACCGTCGCCCTCCTCCGGCACGCCGGCCTCCTGCCCGAGGGGCCGCGCGCCGACTGACCCCGCTCAGTACTTCACCGAGCAGCCATAGGGATTGGTCGTCGCGACCGAGACGGGCCGTCCCGCGGCGAGGTCGTCGAGAGCCGCATCGACGTGGTTTCGCGCACCGGCAACGTCGTCCGGATCGGTCGAGGGACGATCGTCGATCGCGCCGGCGTAGACGACCGTTCCGGCCGCATCGATCACGAACATATGCGGCGTCGTCTTGGCGCCGTAGAGCCGCCCCACCGTCCCCTCCGGGTCGAGCAGCACAGCCGTGGCCTTGGCACCCTTGCGCGCGCTCAGCTCGTTCCCCTGCTCGGCCGACACCCATCCCTGCTTGCCGGGAGCCGACGACACGATGGACAACCAGACGACCCCGCGTGCCGTGTGCTTCGCCTGCAGCCGCTGCATGTTTCCGCTGTCGTAGTGCTTGCGCACGAAGGGACAGTCGTGGTTGAGCCATTCGAGCACCACGATCTTGCCGCGGAAATCCGCGAGCGCCCGCTGCGCCCCGTGCGTATCGGGCAAGGTGAAGGATGGCGCCGCCTGGCCGACGACGGCGGCGGGCCAGACCATCCCGGGAAGGCCGAGCACGACGGCGATGGCGGCAGCGAGGGGGCCGCGCGCAGTGCGAGCAGATCTCATGGTCTCTCCTCCTTGGGTTGTGAGAGTCGATTCAGCGCCTCGAGGACGATCCCGCGCGTCAACACCGTCGGGAGGATCTCGGGCGGGGAATCGGCCCCGGGTCCGTAGAGCACGTAGAGCGGCACGGAGTTGCGCCCGTAGGCGGCCAACGCCACCGTAATCTCCGTGCTCTGGCGCGTCCAGTCGGCGCGGAGCAGCGCGACACCGAGTGCAGCGAATCGCTCGCGGACCTCCTGGGCCTCCAGCACGAGGCGCTCGTTCACCTGGCAGGTCAAACACCAGGCGGCGGTAAAGTCGACGAACACCGGCCGACCAGCCGCACGCTGTGCGGCCAGCTCGGCTGCCGAGAAGGGCACCCAGCCCTCGGCAGCGCCGGCCCCCTGGGCCAGCACCGCCGCGCGCTCGGCTCCCGCCATCCCCCCGCCCAGCGCGACGCACGCCAGCGCGAGGGCGCCGGCACGAAGGAGCATGCGGGGCCTGCGATGCACGATGCGCTCCGCCTGTCCAGCGAGCCAGCTTCCCAGCCCGACGGCAAGTAGGGCTGAAAGCGCGACGAGCACGCCCTGGTGGCCCGTCTGCTGCGCGACGACCCAGACGAGCCAGACGACCGCCCCGAGCAGGGGGAAGGCGAGCCCTTGTTTGAGCAGGACGAGCCAGTAGCCGGATCGCGGAAGCCAGCGCAGCCACCGCGGCCAGGCACAGAGCACGGCGTACGGGAGGGCGAAGCCGAGCCCGAGCGCAGTGAAAATCCCGAACGCCGGCAGGGCGGGCACGGTCAGCGCATACGCCAGCGCCGTCCCCATGAACGGGGCCGTGCAGGGCGTGGCCACGGCCACCGCGACCGTCCCGCTGACGAACGCCGCCGCGAGACGATCGCTTCTCCCCAGCGGGTCTTCGATTGCGGTGAGGCCGATCCCCAGGTCGAAGACGCCGAGCAGGTTGAGGGCGAGCACGCAGAGGAGCGCAGCGACGGCGACGACGAAGGCCGGCGACTGGAGTTGAAACCCCCAGCCGAGCTGGGTCCCGCCGGCGCGGAGCGCCACGAGCAGGCCCGCGAGCGCCCACATCGACACCAGGACACCCGCCGCATACGCCGCCGCGTGCCGTCGGGCAGCCTTGGGGTCGCCGCCGGCCCGCCGCACCGCATCCAGGACCTTGATCGAGAGCACCGGGAAGACGCACGGCATGAGATTCAACAACCCGCCACCCAGCGCCGCGAGGCCCAGGGCGGCGAGGAAGCCGGGCGAGGCGACAGCAGGCGGTCGGGCGGTCGCCGTTGCCGGCCGCACCGGCACCTCGATGCGAATGGCCGGCGCGCTTCCGTCCGCCGCCCAGCCGCTCGCCGCCACGACCACCCCGCGCAGCCACGCGAGCGGGGTCGCGCGTTCTGCGGCCGGAGTCAGCGCGAGGACCACCGTCCCGTCGGTCTCGTAGGCCACCCGCTGCCGTGCGGCATGGGCGATCACGCCACCCTCGGTGGGAAAGAACTCGACCGGCCCCCGTGGCGGCGCGTTCGGCCGCGGGAGAGCCAGGCGCAGGACGATCTCGCTCCCGTGTTCCTCTGCAACGGCCCGGATTCCCAGCGACTCGGCGGGCCGCTCGGCCCGAGCCCGTGCAGCAGCGAACTCCGGGGCCGCGGGGGCCAGCGGGAGCGGTCCGGCGACGACGGGCAGGCGAAGGCCCAGCGTCGTCGAGCCGGGCAGGCAATCCTCCTTGCACACGAGCCAGCGCACCTGCGCGCCGAGGTCGAGGACGCTCCCCGGCTCCCGCGGCGGCCCGTCCACGCTCACCGGAAGCAAGACCTCGCCTTCGTAGCCGTAGTTCGCGAGCGGGCCGAAGGGAATGCGCCGCGGCGCTGGCCACAGGATCTCGCTCGCCGTCATGCCCGCGGGCAGGGTCCACGCCACGGACGGCGCCAGTCCCGAATCGCCGGGATGGCGCCAGTAGATGTGCCACCCTGGCTCGAGCACGAAGCGCAGGCCCGCCGCCAGCGGCCCGCGCTGCGGCGCCGCCGTCGTTTCCGTCTCCAGGCTGACCCGGACGGGCGGCACGCTAACGCTTCGCGGATAGTCCACGGCACCGGCCGCCCTCACCGCCAGCGCGAGCGCGACGACCGCCCCACCCCCTAGTCGCGCAGACCCGCGAGACATCCTGCGCGCTCGAGGATCGCATCGAGGCGCCCACGGTCCGGCAGCGCCGCGTACCGTTGTCGCAGCACGCCGAACGACTTCGCATGATAGCGCTGCGGCTCCTGCGAGAACACAGCCCCATGGAGCGTCACCCTGAAGCTGCTCTCCCCCGCCTCGAGGGCCCGCGCATTGGCACGCGTCCAGGGGAGGAAGACGCCGCCCACCTCCTCGCGCAGCAGCGGCTGTAGCGTGGGCTCGAGCGTTTCCCAGGGCTCCCAGTCGCCCAGGCTTCGGGGATTGAGCATGCGCTCGATCCAGGCGAGCACGGCCGGCGCCTCGGCGCGCAGGATCGCCCCGGGCGTCGGATCGCTCGACAGCTCGTAGAGCTGGCCCCACAGCCCGAAGTCGGCCAGTGCCGGCCGGCCGCCGAAGCAATAGCTGCGGCCCGCGAGGTGCGCCTCGAGGAGGCGCAGCTCGCGGCGGAAGGAGGCCTCGATGACGCCCGCGGTCTCGGGCGTCGAGCCGACGAAGCGCAGCCGCGGAATCATGCGCGCCTTCACGGCCTCGATGGCCGTCGGCAGAACGTCCGCCGGCATCTCGGGGTTCAGGCTCCGCGCGATGCGCTCCGCGCCCGACTGCTGATCGATCTCGCGAAACCACCGATAGTGGAACATGGGCTTGTTCCCCCACTCGTCGGCGTATTCCTCGAGCAGCGCGGACACGAAGGCGAGCGCAGGATCCGGCGGAACGATCGCGGGCTCCGGATACCGTGCCTCGAGGGTTTCGATGATCGGCGTGGAATCCTGCAGAACGCTCCCGTCCGGCGCGACGACGAGGGGGATCAGCGGAAGCTTCGCGAGCCGCCGGAATTCCTCTTCGTGGGCGACCGTGCGCACGACCCATTCGTGCGGGATGCCCTTGTAGCGCAGGTACGATCGGACCTTCACCGAGTAGGGGGAGAGCTCATTGCCGAAGATCCGGTATACGCTCGACACACGCACCTCCAGTGGCGGACGTCCTGCATCCGCGGTACGGCCTCGACTTAGAGGAGCCCGGCGGGTAGCACAAACTGGGGTTTCCGCTGGGCCACGGGTCCGCCCGATCCTGGCCGGCCTGGCGCGGCGATCGAGAATTCGCCATCGTCGCCGCTCCGGTGAAGATCGCGAGCTGGAACGTGAACAGCCTGCGGGCGCGCCAGGAACGACTCCTCGCGTGGCTCGACCACCATCGTCCTGACGTCCTCTGTCTCCAGGAGATCAAGGCAGAGGACACGAAGATCTCGCTCGCGCCCTTCGCCGACCGGGGTTATCACGTCGCGCTCTACGGCCAGCGGACCTACAACGGCGTCGCCATCCTGTCGCGCACCCCGCTCGAGACCGTGGAACGCGGTTTCGGCGACGGAGGGGACGACTCGGAGGCGCGGTTCCTGGCCGCAACGACGGGCGGGATCCGCGTGCTGTCGGTCTACGTCCCGAACGGCGAGACCCTGGACTCGCCGAAGTTCGCGGCAAAGCTCGAGTGGCTCGCCCGCCTGGAACGCTGGCTCGACACGCACCAGGTCGTGCACGAGCCGGCCGCGCTGTGCGGGGATCTGAACGTCGCGCCGGCCGAGCTGGATGTGCACGACCCCCAGGCGTGGGAGCACAGCGTGCTCTACGCCCCGCCAGCGCGCGAGGCACTGGCCCGGCTGTTGCATCTCGGATTCGTCGACGTGGTCCGGCAGTGTCACCCCGGGGAACGGCTGTATACGTGGTGGGACTACCGCATGCTCGCCTTCCCGAAGAATCGCGGGCTGCGCATCGACCATCTCCTGTTCTCGCCCGCGCTTGCGGCACGCGTGGTCGCGGCGGGCGTCGATCGCGATGCCCGCAAGGGCAAGCTCCCGAGCGACCACGCCCCCGTCTGGGCCGAGCTCGGCCCTGCCTGAGGGCGTCAGCGCGGGCTGTGCCCCCCCGCGGTGACTTGCCGGACGCCGCCAGATAGGAGGGGGGCATGGATCTCGGACGCGTCGGCATCTGGAGTTTCGGTTTCGAGTTGCAGCCTGCCGCGAAGGCGCAAGAGGCGGCGGCCCGCCTGGAGGACCTCGGCTGGCCGACACTGTGGATCCCCGAGGCCCTGGGACGGGAGGCGTTCACGCACGCAGCGCTGCTGCTCGGCGGGACGCGGCGACTCGTCGTGGCCACGGGCATCGCGAACGTCTGGGCCCGCGACGCCATGGCGATGGCCAATGCGCAGCGAACCCTCGTCGAGGCGTTCCCGGAGCGCTTCCTGCTCGGCATCGGCGTCAGCCATGCCCCGCTGGTGAGCGGGGTGCGAGGCCACGACTACACGAAGCCGTTGAGCTACATGCGGCGCTACCTCGACGCGATGGACGCCGCGCCCTTCCTGGCCGCCCCTCCGGCTACCCCTCTGCACCGCGTGATCGGCGCCCTCCACCCGAAGATGCTCCGTCTGGCTGCGGAGCGAACGCTCGGCGCGCACCCCTACTTCGTCCCCCCGGAGCATACCGCCCGCGCCCGGGAGATCATGGGGCCCGACGCCCTCCTCGCTCCCGAGCAGGCGGTGGTGCTCGAGAGCGACCCCTCGCGCGCCCGGGCCATCGCCCGCGAACACATGGCCATGTACCTGGGACTCCCGAACTACGCGAACAATCTGTTGTCGCTTGGCTTTCAACCCGACGATCTGCGGGGCGGCGGCAGCGACCGCCTCGTCGATGCCATCGTGGCGTGGGGCGATCTCGATGCCGTTCGCACGCGGGTCCGCGCCCACCACGATGCGGGCGCCAACCACGTCTGTCTGCAGGTGCTGACCGCCGAGCCGCGGACCTTGCCTGTGCGGGAGTGGGAAGACCTTGCGGCGGCGCTGCTGGAGTGACGGCATAGTCGCCACGGCAACGGCGCTGCTCGCGGCCTCGGCAAGCGCGGCGAGCGCGCGGCCTGCCCACCATGTGCCTGGCGGGTTTCGCAACCCCGAGGGCCTCGAGCGTGCGGGGCCGCTCGTGACCATTCCCTTCTTCCTGCGGCGGGCGGCAAGCACCGTCCTCGGGCGAACCGGTGCCCCCACACCCGTGCCGAACGATGGGGCGTGGCTGCGCGAGAACGCGCGCCATAGCGTGCCCTCGGTAACGTGGATCGGCCATGCGACCGTGCTCGTGCAGCTCGATCATGTCACCGTTCTCACCGATCCCATCTGGTCCGAGCGCGCGAGTCCCGTGCCGTGGCTCGGCCCGCGCCGCCTGGTGGCGGCGCCGCTCGAGCTCGAGGCGCTTCCGCCCCTCGACGCCGTGATGATCTCGCACAACCATTACGACCACCTTGACGTGCCGACTCTCCAGCGGCTCGCGGCGCACGGCACCCGCTTTCTGGTGCCGCTCGGCAATGGCGATCTGCTGCGCGACGCCGGGATCGGTCCGGTCGAGGAGCTCGACTGGTGGGAGGCCGTCGACCTGCGCGGCGTCACCATCACCTGCGTGCCAGCCCGCCACTGGAGCCAGCGTGGGCTCGGCGATGCCAACCGCGCGCTGTGGGCCGGCTGGACGGTCACCGGTCCGACCCGGCGGTTCTACTTTGCCGGAGATACGGGATATCAGCGCGCCTTCGCCGAGATCGCCGCCCGTCTCGGTCCTTTCGATCTGGCAGCGCTGCCGATCGGCGCGTACGAGCCGGCGGCCATGATGCGCAGCGTGCACCTGAATCCTGACGAGGCCGTCCGCGCGGCGCTGGATCTGCAAGCGGAGCGCGTGCTCGGCATCCACTGGGGGACCTTCGACTTGAGCGACGAGCCCCTCCAGGAGCCACCCCGGCGCTTCCATGCGGCGGGGAGCCGCCACGGTCTCGCCCCTGATCGAGTCTGGACACTCGCTCCAGGCGAAACGCGCCAGTTCTGAGCCGCCTGGCCCGCAGCGTCGACCGCCCCTTGCGGCCTTGACGGCCCGATTCGGACTTTCTTATAAGCCCCGCCGTTTCTCGCAGTCGGCCCGGCACCAGCGACCAGGAGGGGCAAATGACGAGAGGGATGACGGGGCTGCGCCTCGCCGCAGGGCGTTGCTCAGCATGGTTGATAGGGATGGTGCTATGCCTGTCCGGCCCGGGCCATGCCGTGCCGCTCGACGAGCGAAGCGAGACCAATCTCGCGCTGCGCGCCTACAACGCCGTGCGCATCGGCACCGAGCGCATCGGCGACGAGGACAATCCGCTCAACTGGCCGGGATCGCCCCCGGGTCATGTCCGTCAGCACCGCTACTTCCTCCAGCTCGACTTCGATCACGACCTCCGGCGGCTGGCGCGGACCGGCTGGGGACTCGCTGCCGCGTTCCGCTGGCTCGACCCCGAGGTGCTGAAGTACTCCGTGGTGTATCGAGGCGAGGGCGAGGGGATTTACGATTACGGCCCCGGCGAGTACCAGCACACCTATCGGCGCTCCCAGGCCTTCCGCGCCGACCAACCCGTCGTCGTGCTCGGCGACCAGGTGCTGGCCAGCAACGAGCTCAAGCCCGACTACATCCGCCGCCGGGTCGACAAGCTGCGCCGCTATTCCCGCCAGCGCCACCGCCTCTTTCTCGCCTACCTCGACGTCGAGAAGGGCCCGGTCTTCCTCCGCGTGGGCCGGCAGATCCTCGCCTGGGGCGAGACCGACGTGTTCCGGCTGCTCGACAACATCAATCCCGTCGACGACAGCTTCGGCAGCTTCTTCATCCCGCTCGACGAGCGGCGGGTCCCGCTCGACATGGTGCGCGCGAGCTGGAACTTCGGCTCCTTCTGGAAGTTCTCCGACATGTTCCTCGAAGGCTTCGCGGCCAACGGGGATACGGTCGCCCAGGATCCCGGCACACCGGCCGGCTCGCCCTGGCTCCCCGGCGGCCTCGGCTCCCCCAACCAGTCCATTCGCCAGGTCCTCCAGCGGCCGGACAAGACGGCCGTCCGGGGCGGGGCGCGCCTCGTGTTCACGGCCTACGACGTCACGACGACCCTGGCCCATTACTACACGTACTTCGATTTCCCGGGTGTTCGCTATCGGCTGCCGGGGCTCGGGCCCGCGGGGAGCACGCTGCCGACGGTCTTACCGCAGTTTGGGAACGAGATCTTGGCGTTCCTCGAGCATCCGCGCGTGCCGGTGACCGGTGCATCCGTCACCTTTCCCATCCCCTCCCTCTACACCATCGTACGCTCGGAGGCCGCGTGGTTCCGCGGCGAGCCGATGAACCGCCAGGGGCGGGGCAACGCGGAGAACAACGTCTTCCAGCTCGGCACGCCCCAGGCCCGAAGCCTGCGGCCCAATACCGAGGGTGGCCTCGACCCCTTCGTGTATCCCGGACTCGGAGACATCACCGGCACCGCCGTGTTCAACGATCCGAACGGCCGGCGACGCCCCCTGTGGGGTCGCGTCCTCCAGCGCGACACCTTCAACCTCGCGCTCGGCCTCGACATCAACCGCTTCATCCGTGTCCTGAATCCGCAGCAGACCTTCTTCATTTCGACGCAGTTTTTCTACAAGCACGTCTTCGACTCGCCTGGCGACCTCATCCTGCCCACGCCCTATCGGAACATTCCCGTGAACTCGAATTTTCCCGTCGCTGGTCGCGTCGGGAATCCCATTCTGGGCGCGCTCGGCATCGCTCAGGGATGCAGTACCGGGCGCCGAGACGCCAACGGGAATCCGATCCGCCGCAACTGCCGGCTGCGGCCGCGATTCTACCATCTCGACGACGACCGCTTCCTGCAGACCCTGCTCATCACCACCTCGTACTCCGGCGGGCGAATCGTGCCGTCCTATGGCATGTTCTACGACTGGCAGGGCGGGCTCGTCTTCCAGCCCGGCGTGACCTTCGTGCGCGATCCCTTCCGCTTCGTCTTCGACTACACGCGCGTGGAGGCGGCCCCCACCGGACAGTTCGGGACGGTTCGCGATCGCGACAACGTGCGCTTCCAGGTGGAGTTCGTGTTCTAGGCCGACGCATCGCGGCGGGCACGCGCCCACCGTGAGGTGCTCCTCCGGGGCTTCGTGCTTGCTCTTCGCGAGCGCCAGAGTTAAACGCCCCGGTTGGCAACCGCGACAGGCACCTGGCGGGCGAATCACGTGACCGTGTCCGCCGGCCTCGGCGCAATGTAGACGCCCTGAAAGACCCGATCGATGAAGTTCGTCTCAGCCGTGGCAGCAGTCGCTCTGCACGCGGCCGTGGCCTCCTCCACGCCAGTCTCACTGAAGGAGGTTCGACAGAATCTCTTCGCCACGTGCTTCGCCACGGCCCGGGACGGGTGGATGGTCGGGGAGCTGGGACGAGTGTTCCGCACCCGGGACGGTGGCCAGACCTGGGAGCGTCAGGACCTCGGAACCAAGCGCCCCTTTCTCGCCATGAGCTGCGTCGATGCCCAGACGGCGTGGGTGGCGGGCAAGGAGGGAATCGTCTATGCGACGCGCGACGGGGGTGCCAGCTGGGAGTTCCAGCAGACCGGCTCCAACCGGCACGTCTTCGCCCTGCAATTCGTGGACGCGCGGCGGGGGCACGGGGCCGGGGATTTCGGCACCATGGTCCACACCGAGGACGGCGGCGAGACCTGGCAGATCCAGCAGCTTCCGCCGGACGTCCAGCTTCCCGAGACCGCGCTCGATACGGGTGTCGAGCCCGGCGACGTGAATCTCTACAGCCTCAGCTACGGTGACCGGGAGCACGCGTGGATCGCCGGCGAGTTCGGGATCATCGTGCACAGTGACGACGGGGGGCGGTCCTGGCGCCAGCAGGCCGTGCCCGTGGAAAGCACGCTGTTCGGGATTCGATTCGCCGATACCCGCCGCGGGTGGGCGGTCGGCATCGACGGGGTGATCCTGCGGACCGAGGACGGGGGGATCACCTGGCGAGCGCTTCGTACCCCCGTGGTGCAGCGAGCCTTCTACGATGTGAAAGTCGTGGGACAGCAGGGCTGGATCGTGGGCGACTCGGGCACTGTCCTCCGCTCGAGCGACGGCGGCGAGACCTGGGAGATCGAGCCCCTGCCCATCCAGCTCGCGGCGCACTGGATCCGGGCCCTCTGGCTCACGCCCGAGGGGACGGGGCTCGCCGTGGGATCCGAGGGGCTGGTGTTCCGCATCGAGGGGCCCTCGTTCCGGCGGCTCGGACGGGGCGCAGCCACGGGGGCCCGGTCGTGATCCCGCAGCGCTGGGTCCAGGCGTATCTGCGGTTCCTGCTCCGCTATCGCTTCGGGGTCACGGCGGCGATCGCGCTGGCGACCGTCTTCTTCGCGTACGAGTGCACGCGCATCAAGGTACTGCCGCAATTCCTCGATTTCTATCCCTCGCGCTCCGCGCTGACCGTTTTCGGCAAGGAATTTGTGCTTCACGAAGCGCATCCCTACATTCAGATCTACAACGACTTTCGCCGAATGTTCGGAAGCGCGAACGTCTTCACGGCGATCCTCGAGGTCAAACAGGGCGATATTTACAACCCCACGACCCTGCAGAAGCTCGATCAGATGACCCGCTGGATCGTCGAATCGCGCGGGGTGGTTCCCTACCAGATCACCTCCATCGCCCATCCGCGGGTGAAGAGCATCACCACGGTCGAGGGCACGATCCAGATCCGCGAGGTCTTCTACCCCGGCGTGCCGCAGACGCCCGCCGACGCCGCACGTGTCAAGTTCGCCGTCTACGCGACCAAGGGCATTCGTGGCATTCTGGTCGCCGAGGACGACACCGCCGCCCTGGTGAACGCCGGCTTCTGGGAGGAGGACCTCGACTTCCACTATCTCTACGACCGCATGATGGCGCTGAAGGCGGCGGTCGAGGACGAGAACCATGTCGTGTACTTCACGGGATTCCCTTGGCTCTATGCCTCGATCCAGCGCTTTCTCCCCGAGGTCCAGCAGGTCTTCATCGTCACCATCGCCGCGCTCACCTTCCTGCTCTGGAACTATTTCCGCTCCTGGCCCGGCGTCTGGGTGCCGATTTTCTCGGCCATCCTCTCGGCGGTCTGGGCCCTCGGTCTCTTGCCGCTCCTCGGGCTCAACCTCGATCCCCTGATCCTCGTCGTTCCGGTCTTCCTCTCAGCGCGGGCGCTGTCGCACTCGGTGCAGTCGATGGACCGCTATCACGAGGAGTACCACCGCACGGGCGACAAGCGCACCGCCATCATCGAGTCGTACTCCCACCTCTTTCCCCCGGCCATCGCCTCGATTCTCAACGACGCCGCGGGCCTGTTCGTGGTCGCGCTGGCCAAGATCCCGCTCATCCAGAAAGTGGCCCTGTTCTCCTGCTTCTGGATCTTCTCGATCCTCGTCAGCGTCGTAACCCTCCACCCCATCATCCTCTCGATGACGAACCCGCCCGGCGTCCGCAGCGGCGCTCCCCGCTGGCTGCAGCTCCTGGGCAAAGGCACGCTCGGCGCGATCGCCCTCGGCTTCGGCGCCGTCACCCTGTGGGCGGCTTGGGATCTCCTCGGTCTCGTGCCCCTGGCCGTCTTCGTGGCGATCGCGGTGGCGCTCTACCTGCGTCACGAGGCGATCTACAAGGGCATCGCCGACGCCATCATCGCGGCCAGTGCCGGGCAGCGGAAATGGGCCTGGATCGCCCTGACGCTGGCGCTCTTCGTCGTCTGCCCCTACTACGGCTTCCAGCTGAAGGTCGGCGACATGACGCCGGGGGCAGCGCTCCTCTTCCCCGATCACCCGTACAACATCGCCTACCAGAAGCTGAACGAGAAGTTCCTCGGCGCGAGCCAGCTGGTCGTCATCGCCGATACGCGCAAACCCGACGGCATGAAGAATGTCGTCCCACTGAACACCATGGAGGAGTTCGCCGACCACATGGAGTCCGTCGAGGGCGCCGGCGTGTCGGTGACGGTCATCGATATCGTCAAGCAGCTCTCGCGGCTCTTCCACGAGGGCGAGCCCAAGTGGGGCTTCATTCCCGACCGCCAGAAGTTCATCGCCGAGCTCTTCTATCAGTTCCAGCAGACCGGGCAGGCCGGCGACCTCGACCGCTTCCTGTCCGCAGACATGCGCTACGGGACGGTCGTCACCCTTTTCCACGGGTACTCGCACGACCTCATCATGAATGCCATCCGCTCAGGCCAGGAATGGGCCGCGAAGAACACCGACGATACCGTACGCTTCCTCTTCGCCGGCGGGCTCTTCGGCGTGCTGGCCGCCGTGAACGAAGCGGTCGAGGATTCCTACTGGACGACGCTTGCGCTCGTCATGATCGCGGTCGCCGCGTTCCTCTACTTCACCTACGGCACGCTCGTCGGGACCGTGATCCTCATGATTCCCGTCCTGATGGCGCAGTTCACGTGCGAGGCGTTCATGTATCTCATGCACATCGACCTCAACGTGAACTCGCTCCCCGTAGCGGCCGTCGGTGCCGGCGTCGGGGTCGACTACGGGATCTATCACTTCAGCCGGATGATCGACCTCACCGACGAGGGCGTGCCCCTGGACGACGCGGTGGACGGCGCCACGGCCACCACGGGGAAGGCGATCATCTTCACCGCCAGCACGATGATCGTGGGATCGATCTTCTGGTGGTTCTCCGATCTCAAGTTTCAGGCCGAGATGGGGTTCCTGCTGGCGCTGCTGATGGCCTTCAACACCTTCGGCGGGCTCGTGCTCGTGCCGTCCTGGATCAAGGTCATTCGCCCGCGATTCCTCACGCGGCGCGGCCCGAAGGCGGCGCCGGCCGAGCCCGTTCGCCTGGCCGTCGGGTGATCGAGGCACAGCGGCTCGGCAAACGCTTCGGAACCCACACCGTGCTCGACGACGTCTCGTTTGTCGTCGCACGCGGCGAGATCGTCGGGTTCCTGGGGCCGAACGGTGCGGGCAAGACGACGACGCTGCGCATCCTCGCCGGGGTGTTTCCCCCCACCACCGGCCGGGCCTCGATCGACGGCTGCGATCTCGTGGCGGCACCGCGGACGGCCCGCAGCCGCCTCGGCTACGCCCCGGAGCGGCCCGCGCTGCATCTCGAGATGACGGTCGCCGGGCAGCTCGAATTCGTCGCTGCGATGCGCGGCGCCAGCCGCCGCGCTGCCCGTCGGGCCGCTGCCGCCGCGATGGCGCGCCTGGACCTGGAGGAGCTGCGAACGCGTCGGCTCGAGACTCTCTCGCGCGGGCTGCGCCAGCGGGTCGGGCTGGCCATCGCGCTGGTGGGGAACCCGCCCGCCGTGCTGCTGGACGAGCCGGCGGCCGGCCTCGACCCCGCCCAGTCGGCCGAGCTGCGTCGACTCGTGCGTGCCCTCGGCCGCGAGCACGCCGTGCTGGTGTCGAGTCACGTGCTGGCCGACATGGAGGTCCTCTGCGACCGCGTGATCATTCTGCACCACGGCCGCATCCTCGCGGCGGGGCCGCCGGCCGCGATCGCTGCCCGGCTGCGACCGGCGCACCATGTGCTCGTCGAGGCCGGGGTCCCGGGCGCGGCGCTCGAGGCGACGCTCGCCGGGGTCGACGGCGTACGCCGGGTCGAGGTGATCCTGGACGACCCCGCGCGATCCCGCTGTCGGGTCGAGGGCGAATCCACGCATGACATCCGCCCAGCCCTCGCCGCGGCCGTCGTCAGCCGCGGCTGGCCGCTCCTGGCGCTGAGCACGCTCGAACCAACCCTCGAGGAGGCATTCCTCGCCGTCACGGCCCCGCGAGCAGCTCCGCCATGAGACGCACCCTCGCTGTGTGCCGCCGCGAGCTCTACGCGCTCTACGCGCGTCCCCTCGGCTGGGTGCTGGGATGCGTCTTCGCCGTGCTCGCGGGATACTTCTTCTGGAGCGAGCTCGCCTTTTTCGTACTTTTCGGCGGCAGCAGTCTGCCGATGGGCTTGTGGCGGTTCGTCTTCCTCGATTTTCGCCTCGTGGCGCTTCTCGTCCTGCCGCTTCTCACGATGCGGATGTTCGCCGAGGAACGAAAACTGGGCACACTCGAGCTCCTCTGGACCTTGCCCGTCCGGGACGGCGAGGTGCTCGCGGGCAAGTTCCTCGCGGCCAGCGTCGCCTACCTGCTCATGCTCGCGTCGACGGTGGTCGGGCCGGCGACACTCTGGCTGTTTCATCCGTTCGCCGTCGGTCCGGTCCTCGCCGGCTACTGCGGCATGCTGCTTCTCGGGGCGGGCCTGATCGCCTGCGGCCTCGCCGCCTCGGCGGTGACCGAAAACCAGGTCGTGAGCGCCATGTTGACCTATGGCGTGCTCGTGTTCCTCTGGTTCGTGACCTGGAACGAGGCCGCACTCTCCGAGCGGGTGGCCCCCATCCTGCTGCAGCTCTCGCTCTTCGACCACTTCTATGGATTCGCGCAGGGCGTGATCGACTCCCGTCACGTGGCCTGGCTGCTCGCGTTCACGGCGTTCTTCCTGTTTCTGGCGCACCGGGCGCTGGGCGCTCGTGCCTGGCGTGGCATCGGCTGATGCGCGGCCCCCTGCTCCTCGCACTGCAGACCCTCCTGGTCCTCGCCATTCTCGCCTGTCTCCTCGCGCTCGCTGCGCGCAGTCCCTGGCGCCTGGACCTGACGCCCGAGCGACGCTTCACCCTCTCTCCGCACACGCATGAGGTCCTCCAGCTTCTCCAAGGGCAGGCACCGATCCGGATCACCGCGTTCTACTCCGGTCAGGAAACGGCCATCCGCCGCGAGATGGCCGACCTCCTGGCGCTCTACCGCGATGCGGCGCCCTGGCTGGACATCCAGCTGCTCGACCTCGACCGCAGTCCCGGCGTCGCCGAGCGCCTCGGCGTCCGCAACTACAACGTCGCCGTGGTCGAGGTTCCGGCTGCCGGCGGGACGACGCGGCGGACGTCGGTCCCGCTCGTGAACGAGGATACGCTCACGGCGGCGCTCCTCGAAGCGGCGGGGATGCCGACTCTGCCCCTCTACTTTCTCCAGGGCCACGGCGAGGCCGATCCTCGCGACGACGAAAGCCGCGAGGGCGCCGGCGAGGCGGCCCGGGCGCTCGCGCTGGATGGCTTCGAGGTGCGGCGCCTCGACGGGGCGGCGGGGGTGCCTGCGGACGCCGGGCTCGTGCTCGTCGCCGGTGCGCAGCGCGATCTGCGGCCCGCAGAGGTCGAGGCGCTTGTCGGCTTCGTGCGGGGAGGGGGTCGGCTGCTGGTGCTCACCGACCCAGTCACGCCGCCCTCGCTGCGTGCCCTGCTCGCGAGCTTCGGCGTGGAACCCGGCGACGATGTCGTCGTCGACCTCCAGGCTCGGCTTTTCGGGACGGACGGGCTCGCCGCCCGGGTGGCGTACCTGAACCAGCAGCTGGTTCCCCAGCTCCCGGAGGTGGAAGCGCTGCTTCCGGTCGCCCAGACGCTGCGCCTCGTCGAGATGCCTGGTGTGGTAGCGGACTATCTGGCTGTAACGAGCGAAGGCACCTGGGCGGATGTCGATCGCCGGGCGCTCGCCGGCACCCTACCCGAGTTCCGGCGCGGCACCGATCGTGCTGGCCCGTTGCCGGTCGGCATCCTCGCCCGCGTCCCGACTTCCGAGGGCCGCGAGGGGCGCCTCGCTGCGATCGGGGATGCCGACTTCGCGACCAATCTCCACCTGCCCGTCCTCGGCAATCGGGACCTTCTCTTACTCGTGGCCGAGCTGGTCGCGCGCGATCGCATCATCGCCGCGCCGCGGCGCCCCGCCGCTCCTGGCGGGCGCTTTTCGGCGCTCTTTCTCACGGCACGGGAGGCGCGCGCGATCTTCTGGATCTCGGTCGCCGGGCCGGGGACAGCCTTCGCCGCTGCTGCCCTCGTCGCCCTGCACCGACGAAGGCGACACCGGTGACGTGGCGGGGCACGACACGACTCCTGCTCCTGCTCGTGCTGCTCGCCAGCACGGTCTGGCTCCTGGGGCCACGCGGCGAGCGACGGGATCCCGCGGCCCCACCGCTCCTGACGACCCCCGAGCAGGTCGGGCGTATCGAGCTCGAGGAGCCGGCAGGCCGCCTCGTCGTTCTCCGCTCCCCTGAGGGCTGGCGAGATCCAGAGGGACGCCCGTGGCACAGCGATGCGCCCGACGATCTGCTTCGCGCGCTGGGCACCTTGCGGCCCGCCGCACTCGAGGCTGACAGCGATCGCCCCCTCGAGGAATGGGGATTCGGTCCCACGGCAACGCGCTTGCACGTTCTCGACGCGACGGGCCAAGACCTCCTCGTCCTCGAAATCGGCCGGCGCAATCCCGCATGGACCGCCCGCTATGCACGGCGCGCGGGCACGCGGGAAGTGCTCCTCGTCGGCGCGGCGCTCGAGTGGGAGCTGGACAAGCTCCGTGCCTCGGCTCCTCCGCCGAACGCAGACCCTTGACAAGCGGAAGGCAAACGCGCGAACGACGGAGGCGTCCCTGATGCCGCCGTCTCGAGGGAGGTCGGATCGTATGCGGAAGCTCACTCGCCGTCCATGGATGGCGCTCGCCATGGCGTTGGCGCTCGCGACGGGGCCTGCGCGTGGGGCGGAAGACACACCGTGGATCCTCGACGCCAACAACTGGCAGGAGGGAAAGGATCTGCTGCCCGAGCCGGTGCTGAAACGGCTGCAGGCCGGCGAATACTGGTTCAAGGTCGTGCCGGTCGATCCCGCGGCGTTCCGCAGCAACTACGCCAAGAAGTTCTGGGACGCGACGGCAGCCAACGCCGGCAAGTACGATCTCGACGAGAAAACCTGTGGCCTGCGGGACAAGGCGACCGGGAAGATCCCCGATTTCGTGGTCGGCCTGCCTTTCCCCACCATCGACCGGAGCGACCCGCTCGTCGCCTGCAAGATCGCCCAGAACTTCGCTTTCGCCGGGAACCAGGGCGGCGGCGGTGGCGCCACCTTCACCCTGAACGGCGTCGACACCGGCGGCCAGTTCCGCCGGGTGAAGGCCTTTCTCCACGCCATGAGTTACCAGGGCCGCCTCGACGGCAAGATCGAGAACAACCCCGACAATCTCGCTGCGCAGGCGGTCGGTGCCGCGATCGAACCGATCGACGTGGAAGGGGTATCGACGCTGACCAAACGCTACTGGGACTGGGAGAGCCAGGATGCGATCTGGGCGTACGTGCCCTCGACCCGTCGCGCGCGGCGCGTGAACGCCGCCTCGCGCTCCGACCCCGTCGCGGGGCTCGACATCTTTTCGGACGACCTCAACTGCTACGCCGGAAAGATCGAATATTATAAATGGAAGCTGCTGGGCGAGGGACAGGTCCTCGCGCCGGTGCTTCGCCCCCAGCCCTTCCCCTTCAGTCCGACGAGCTCGCCGAGCCGCTTCAACGTGGAAATCCCCTACATGACGGCCGGCTACGAGAAGCCCGGCTCCAAGGGAGCCCCCTGGTGGATCCAGGAGAATCTCGTGTTCGTCCCGCGGCCGGTGTGGATCCTCGAGGGCCAGTCCGAAGACCCCTACTACAACTTCGGCAAGGTCGTGATGTTCTTCGACAAGGAGATCTACCGCATCTACTGGAAGCTGGTGCACAATCGCGCCGGCGAGTATTTCTACACGGCGGCCTGCGGCTACCACTTTGTCAAGAACGACGAGCAGTACTCGGCTGTCTACCCGAACCTCGTGATCGGCGTGAACGACAAGACCAACCGTGCAGCGCTCGGCGGCCGGTACCAGACCTCGTTCGTCGAGCGCAACTGGGATCCGAACTACTTCTCGCTGCGCACGCTTACGCGGCTCACGGACTGAGCTCCGGCGAGCCGCCCTGCTACGGGCACCGGCCGGCAGGTGAGCTCAAGACGTGCTGCGGTCGACGGCACGTCGGCTCGCCAGGGACGCCAGGACCGCCGCGCGATCGGCGTCGAGCGCCGGCGGCGGCCGCCGCACGGGGGGATCGGGCACGCCTGCCAGCTTGATGGGATTGCCGGCGACGAACAGTCGACCGATGACCGGATCGGCGATCTCGACCACCATGTGCCGCGCGGCCACCTGCGGCGTGCGCAGGGCGTCGGGCACGCCGTGAATCGGGCCGCAGGGGACGCCCGCCTCCTCGAGCACCACGAGCCATTCCGTCACCCCGCGCCCGGCGAGCGCCGCCTCGATCTCTCCTGCCAGGGCATCGGCATGCTGGCGACGCGCGTCGGCCGACTCGAAGCGGGCATCCTGCAGGAGCTCGGGCCGACCCAGCGCGTGACACAGCCGCGCGAAGAGGCCGTCGTGGCCCGCGCAGATGACAATGGGCCGCCCGTCGCCCGCGACGAAAGCCTGGAAGGGGGCGATGTTCGGATGGCGCGTCCCGAGCGGCCCCGGCACGGCGCCGGTCACGAGGTGCATCGTGAGGGCGTTTTCGAGGATGGCGATCTGGCAATCGAGCATCGCCACGTCGACCTGCGTCCCCTGGCCGGTCTCGCGTCGCCGGTACAGTGCCGCCGCGATCCCGAGCGCGAGGAAGAGCCCTGCGGCGATATCGCCGATCGACACCCCGACCCGCGTCGGTGGCCCGCCGGGCTGACCCGTGAGACTGAGCAGGCCCCCCATGGCCTGGACGATGAGGTCGAAGGCCGGGCGCTCGCGCCAGGGGCCGCTGTGCCCGAAGCCCGAGGCGGCCGCATACACGAGCCTCGGCCATCGCCCCCGGAGCTGCTCCCAGCCGTAGCCGAGGCGTTCCATGACTCCGGGGCGAAAATTCTCGACGAGGACGTCGGCGATATCGAGCAAGTCCTCGAAGACGGCGCGATCCGCGTCGCGGCGCAGATCCAGGGCGATGGACTCCTTGCCGTGGTTCAGCGAGGCGAAGTACAGGCTTTTGCCCCCGACCAGTGGCCCGATCGCGCGGGCATCGTCTCCGCCCTCGGGATGCTCCACCTTGATCACGCGCGCCCCGAGCTGCGAGAGGAGCAGGGTGCAGAAGGGACCCGCCAGGACCCGGGTCAGATCGACCACGACGATCCCGGCAAGCGGCGGCGAATCGCCCGGCACCATGATCGAGCGCCGATCGGTCAGCGGCCCGTGAAGCGCGGCGCGCGTTTCTCGAAGAACGCGCTCAGCGCTTCGTGGTGATCCTCGGTATGGTGCGCGAGCGCCTGGAGTGCCGCGGACACCTCGAGCACGCTCTCGAAGGTCTGGGTCAGGCCATCGCGCAGCAGCCGCTTCGTCATCCGCAAGACCGCGGACGGCTGGCGACAGATCCGCTCGGCCAGCGCCCGGGCCTCGTCCATCAGGCGGTCCTGAGGCACCACCCGACTCACCAGGCCCCAGGCGAGGGCCGTGTCCGCATCGATGGTGTCGGCCGTGTAGAGGAGCTCCGCGGCCCGCGCCATCCCCAGCACCCGTGGCAAGAGCCACGCGCCACCATCGCCGGGGACGAGGCCGACCCGCAGAAAGGTCGCGCCGAAAATCGCGCCTTCCGCGGCAATCCGCGTGTCGGCCAGACAGGCCACGTCGTTGCCGAGGCCGATGGCAGCACCGTTCACCGCAGCGATCATCGGGATCTCGAGCGTCCAGAGCGCGCGCATCATGCGATGGATGTTCTGGCGGTAGGCGTCGCGAATCTGCACGCCGGACCCGCCAAAGCCCTCGCCGCGCTCGCGCATGGCCTTGAGATTGCCGCCGGCGGAGAAGGCCGTGCCGGCACCGGTCAAGATCACGCATCGCACGTCGAGGTCAGCGTTGATGCGGGCTGCCGCGTCGGCGAAGCGGTCTCCATCGCCCGGTTCGCCGAGGGGATTGCGGCTCCCGGGACGATTGATGGTGAGCGTGACGATGGGCCCCGCGCGCTCGACGAGCAACGGCTGCGTCTCGGTCATGGAGTCGGGACGCTAGCGCGGGCCACAGCCCATGTCACTGCTGTCGCGTGTCTGTTCGGCGATCGAGCCGTCGCGCCCGTGCTTCGCGGGCGATCCGAGCGACTTCGAGCATCATCTCGAGGTGACGCTGGGCTTCGACGAGATTGCGTCTCGCCTCGTCGAGCGCTGGCTCGGTGCCACGCTCTCGGTCCGCCGCATTTCGCTCCATGGGTCCTAGGTGTCAGCTGGGCTGCTCGGTGGCAAGCCCGCTTCCCGAGCGACCTTGACATGAAGGCGAAAGAAAGGCGAAAACACTGCCATGTCGCGCGCAGCCGCTCTCCTCGATCGGCTCGGACACCCTGGCAGCATCAGACTCGGTACGGCGTCTGCGGCGAGAACCGACCGACTGCCCACGGGCCTCGCCAGCCTCGATGCGCTCCTGGGCGGAGGGCTCCCGCGAGGACAGGTGAGCGAGATCGCAGGGCGTCACAGCGCCGGCCGAACCGCTCTCGCCTGCAGGGTCGCGGCCACGACGACCGCCCGGGGCGAGATCGTGGCCTGGGTCGATCCCGACAATGCCCTCGATCCCGAGATGGCAGCCGCTGCCGGCGTGCATCTCGACCATACCCTCTGGGTACGACCGCGCCGCCCTGGAGATGCACCGCGTGCTGCCGAGCTCCTGCTCGAAACCGGAGGATTCGCGCTGGTCGTGCTCGACCTCGCCGAGAGCTCAAGCTCGGTCCGGGCCTCTTCTGTTGGCCGATCGGCCGCAGGCACCTGGACACGTCTGGCCCGTGCGGCCCAGCGCACGGGATCGACCCTGCTCGTCGTCGGTAGCAGCCGCCAGGCCGGCGCCACGGCGGCGTTCGGCCTCGAGCTCGGCCCTCACCGCACTCGCTGGAGCGGGGGGCGCGGTCGGCCCCTGCTCCTCGAAGGCGTCTCCGTCCGGGTCACCGTCGCGCGCAGTCGAACGGGAGCGCAGGGACGAACGCTCGTCGTCCACCATGCAGCCTGCGCGTGAGCAGCCAGTCGTTCCATCCCTATGGCACGCATTGCCTGCCTCCTGGTGCCCAATCTCCCCGTGGCTGCGATCTGCCGTGCCGACCCGGCGCTCGCCGGCACCCCGCTGATCGTCGCCGAGCATGCCGCCTCGCACGCCCGCGTGATCGCGGGAGCACGACCGGCCCGCGCCCAGGGGATCCGCTCCGGCCAGCACACCGTCGCACAGGCTCGCGCCATTGCAGCTCGGCTCGTTGTTCGCACCCGCGACCCCGATGCGGAACGTTCCGCTCTCTCGGCACTCGCTGACGTCGCAGCCTCGCTCGCCCCGCGTCTCGAGCTGGGCCCAGAAGGCGCGATCTTCCTCGATACTGCCGGAACGGCGCATCTCACCGCCACCGAGGCGGGCCTCGCCAGTGCCTTGCTCGCCCGGGCAGCGCACGTGGGGCTCGACGCACGGGTCGGCATCGCGTCCACCATGCGCGCGGCGTTCCTGGTGGCCCGCCATGGAGATGGCTGCACGATCGTCCCCGCCGGAACCGAGCAGGGGTTTCTGGCGCCATTCCCTCTCGCCTGCCTCGCACCTTCGCCGCAGCTCGCGACGACGCTCGAACGCTGGGGAATTCGCCGACTCGGCGATCTCGCGCGACTCCCGCTTGCCGAGGTGACGGTACGGCTCGGTGCCGAGGGCGCCGCCCTCGTCCGGGCAGCTCGGGGCGAGGACGATCGTCCCTTCGCCCCCTCGCTTCACGAACCCGCGACCGTCGAGGAGTCCGTCGCTCTCGAGTGGAGCGTGGAGACGCTCGAGCCCCTGCTCTTCGTGCTGCGCGGCCTGATCGAGCGGGCGCTGGCCCGCCTGGCTTTCGGGAGCCTCGGCTGCGCCCGGCTTGCGCTCGGACTCGGGCTTGCAGACGGGGGACGCGACGAGCGCATCGTTCCGCTCGCTGCTCCCACCCGCGAGGCCAGGATCTTGCTCGGCTGCCTGCGCGTCGCGCTCGAGGCACGTCCTCCGCGCGCTGCGATCACCAGGGCAGCACTCACGCTGTTTCCGGAGGCCATCCGTCCCGTCCAGCTCGGCCTGTTCTCGCCCCCCGGTCCCGTGCCCGAACGGCTCGCCACGACGCTGGCCCGGCTCGGTGTGCTGTGTGGAGAGGGGCGTCTCGGCACACCAGCCGTCCTCGATACACACCGCCCTGCGGCGGAGGCGGTCACGCCGTTCCTCATGCCTCGTGGAACCCCACGAGCAGCTCCCGCGGCGGAGGATGCAGCGCCAGGATCGTGCTGCCGCCTCGTGGCACGCGCCTTTCGTCCGCCCAGGCCCCTCGACGTGTTCGCCGAGCGCGACATCCCAGCATTTGTCCGCGGCCCGGGTTTCGGTGGACGCGTGGTCGAGGCGGCAGGCCCGTGGCGCCTCTCGACCGAGTGGTGGAGCGAGGCCCCCCTCGCCCGCGACTACTGGGATCTGGAGCTCAGCGACGGAGGCCTCTACCGCTGCTACCGCGACCTTGTCTCGGGAGCGTGGTTCGCCGATGGCGTGTACGACTGATCCCGGCGGCACGGACTACGTCGAGCTTCGCTGCCGGAGCGCCTTTAGCTTCCTCGAAGGCGCCTCGCTGCCGGAAGATCTGGTCGCACGCGCAGCGGAGATCGGCTGCGATACGCTCACGCTCGCCGACATCCGGGGGCTTTACGGTGCTCCACGCTTCTTCCAGGCTGCGGTCCGTGCCGGTATCCGGCCGATTGTCGGGGCGCTCGTGGATGTCGCTGGCCTCGGGCGGGTGGAGCTGCTGGTGGAGGACCGGACCGGCTACCGCAATCTCTGTCGCCTCCTGACGGCCGCCGCACTCCACCGGCCCAAGGGACAGGCTCTCGCCACGGCAGACCAGCTGGAGGAGCATGCCGGAGGTCTGCACTGTCTCGCTGGCGGCGTCGATGGCGCACTGGCCCGCGCCGCCGAGCCCGAGGAGGCGGCCCGTCGTCTCGACCGCCTCCTCGGGATCTTCGGCCGCCGTCGCCTGGCCGTCGACATCCAGCGAGACGGAACACGCGCTGGCGAGCGGCTCGCACGCCGTCTCGGCGATCTCGCCGCGGCTCATCGGGTGCCGGTGGTCGCCAGCGGCGATGTCCGGTACGCCACCCCCGCGAGCCGGCCGCTGCTCGATGTGCTCACCTGCATCAGGCTCGGAACCACCCTCGATCGTGCCGGTCGGGCCCTCAGCGTGAACGCCGAGCGCCACCTGCGGGCACCTGCCGACGCTGCAGCACGCTTTCGCGATCTCCCCCGCGCGATCCGCCACAGCCGGGCCATCGCCGAACGCTGCCGCTTCACGCTCGCCGACCTCGGCTATCGCTTTCCGGATTATCCGCTCCCGCCCGGCGAGACACCGATCGGCCTGCTGCGTCGTCTCACCGAAGAGGGAGCTCGTCGCCGCTGGCACACCATCACGCCGCGCATCCGCGCCCAGCTCGAGCACGAGCTTGCCCTCATCGAGAAGCTCGGCTTCGCTGGCTACTTCCTCATCGTCTGGGACATCGTCCGCTTCTGCCACAGCCGCGGCATCCTCTGTCAGGGCCGAGGCTCGGCCGCCAACAGCGCGGTCTGCTATGCGCTCGGCATCACGGCCGTCGATGCCGTCGCCATGGAGCTGCTGTTCGAACGCTTCCTCTCCGAGGAACGCGGCGAGTGGCCCGACATCGACCTCGACCTGCCGAGCGGACCGCAGCGCGAGGCAGTGATCCAGTACGTCTACCGCCGTTACGGTACGCACGGTGCCGCCATGACGGCCACGGTCATCGGCTACCGAACCCGCAGTGCAGTCCGCGAGGCGGGCAAAGCGCTCGGCCTCTCCCTCGCGCAGGTCGATCGCCTGAGCCGGCTGCTCCATCAACACGGCTATCACGATGCCCACGACGACCTGCCCCGCCTGCTTCGACTGGGCGGGGTCGATCCTGCGGCCCCTCGCATCGCGCTGCTGGTCGCCTTGGTTCGTCAGATGCTCGGCCTCCCTCGCCACCTCGGCCAGCATTCGGGCGGAATGGTGATCGCCGCAGGCCGACTGGACGACCTCGTCCCCCTCGAGCCGGCCACCATGCCCGGACGTCACGTCATTCAGTGGGACAAGGACGACTGCGCCGATCTCGGCATCGTGAAAGTCGACCTCCTCGGCCTCGGGATGCTCGCCGTGCTCGAGGAGGCCATCCCGCTGGTCCGCACGCACGAGGGGGTGGATCTCGACCTCGCGCGGCTCCCGGCCGACGATCCGGCGACCTATGCCATGCTCCGGCGCGCGGACACGGTCGGCGTCTTTCAGGTCGAGAGCCGGGCCCAGATGGCCACCCTGCCCCGCATGCGCCCCGAGCGCTTCTACGATCTCGTGGTCGAGGTGGCGATCATCCGCCCCGGCCCGATCGTCGGCCAGATGGTCAACCCCTATCTGCGCCGCCGCACGGGGGCCGATCCCATCCGCTACGCCCATCCCGCGCTGGAGCCCATCTTGCGGCGCACGCTCGGCGTGCCGCTCTTCCAGGAACAACTCCTGCGCATCGCCATGACCGTCGCGGGCTTCACCGCCGGCGAGGCCGAAGAGCTCCGCCGTGCGATGGGGTTCAAGCGGTCGCTCGAGCGCATGCAGGCCATCGAGCGTCGGCTCCGCCGCGGCATGAGCGAGCGCAGCATCCGTGGTGCCGTGCAGGACGAGATCGTTCGAAGCATCACCTCCTTTGCGCTCTACGGCTTCCCGGAATCCCACGCTGCCAGCTTCGCGCTGATCGCCTACGCCTCGGCCTACCTGAAGGCCCATCACCCCGCGGCCTTCTGCTGTGCGCTCCTCAACGCCTGGCCGATGGGCTTCTACCACCCCGCGACGATCGTTCAGGACGGCATGCGACACGGCGTGCGCTTCTTGCCCATCGATGCCCTCCGTTCGCAGGTCGGCTGTACGCTCGAGCGCAGCGGCGACAGCCTCGCCGTTCGACTCGGTCTCTGCTGGACCAAGGGGCTCGGTCGCGAGTCGGCGGCCCGCATCGTCGCCAGCCGTCCTCACGAGAGCCCGGAGGCCATGGCCCAGGCGGCACGGCTGCGCCGTGACGAGCTGGAGGCGCTGGCCTACGCAGGAGCCTTCGCCGCCTTCGGGCTCGGACGTCGCGAGGCCCTCTGGCAAGTCGCGGCGATCGAGCGTGACGCCGAGAGCCTGCTAGCGCGTGTCCGGTCGCGACAGCTCGAGCCCCCGCTCCCCGAGATGAGCGCCTGGGACGAGACCCTCGCCGACTACGCCGCCTCGAGCCTCACCACGGGCCCGCACCTCGTCGCGCACTTGCGCGAGACCTTCCGCGAGCGCGGCTTCGTCGCGGCGAGCGACCTGGCTCGGCATCGAGATGGCGATCTGGTCACGATTGCCGGTCATGTCATCGTCCGGCAGCGGCCCGCGACAGCCCGTGGGGTCTGTTTTCTCACGGTCGAGGACGAGACCGGCATGGCCAACGTCGTGGTCCTGCCGCCGGTTTACGAGCGCTGGCGGTCGACTCTGAACACGACACCGCTCCTCGCCATCACGGGCCCCCTCGAACGACGCGACGGCGTCATCCACGTGCGCGCGACCCATTTCGAGCGTCTGGCCATCACCGCCGCGGTCCCCGGCAGTCACGACTACTGGTGAGCGTTCGAGCCCCCTCAACGCAGTCGTCTGTAGCCTGCGTACGCCGGTCGCAACCGTGCGTCGCTGCCGCCGCCGACGATGACCACCTGCTCGGCCACCGCGAGGTCGAGGGCGATCTCGCCGGCCGCCCCCACCACGACCGGTGCGGGCGAATCCACGCTCGGGTAGACCCCCAGCGCCTCCCCCGGGTCGCCGACGAGGCCGTCGTTGTCGCGATCGGTGCCGGCCACGACGAGGAAGCTGCCCGCCGGTACAGGCTCGTCGAAGGCGATCGCGTAGCTGCCGGCGGACGAGCTCGTCCCCTGGGCGACGGTCTGGCGCGACAGCGGATCGACCAGGAGCACGAAGGCATGGCCGACATCGCCCACGGCGACCTCGCCGGTCGCGGTCACCTCCAGCGTCAGCGGCACCTGCACGCGACCGGCGCTCGTATCGATCGCCACCGTCGCCGTATAGCGAGCTGGGGCCAGACCGCTGCGGCTGGCCGTGAGCCGCACGACGACGGGCGCCGCTGCCGGGAGCGGTGACGATGGGCTGGCCGCGAGCCAGGGGACGGGGACGGAGATCGCCGTGATCTCGAGATCCCCCGAGCCACGGTTTCGCACCGTCACCTCGACCGACTCTCGATCGGCAGGCAGGTACAGCGACCCGGGCACTGCCTCCGGAGCGGGCGGCCCGCTGCCCGGTATGGCCCCGGCAGCGGCGACCGCCTTGGCCGCATTGACGAGGCCGAATCCCGAAAACCCATCCGGACCGAGGGCGTCCGTGAGCTGTCCCGCTGCGAGCCAGGCATCGAACTGCTCGGGGGTGAAGCGTGCGCCACCGGTGGCCTCCCGGTAGACGGCCTGCATGAGCGAGGCGACGCCGGCCACATGCGGCGCGGCCATCGAGGTCCCCTGGTAGAACTTGTAGATGGGCCGGTAGCCACCCGCGGAGTCGTCGGCCAGGGGCGAGAGGACCCCGTCGACGTAGCCATTCCCGTCGAGATCCACGCGGGTGTTGCCACCGGGCGCTGCCAAGTCGACGACCGAGCCAAAGTTCGAATAGGGGGCCTTGGCGCGCTGTTGATCCACAGCGCTCACGGTCACGACCTCCGGAAAGGCCGCCGGGACGAAGCCTGCCGCGTTCGCGTTCTCGTTGCCGGCCGCCACAATCACGGTCACGCCGGCCGCGCGAGCCGCCTGGACGGCTTCGCGCAGCACCGGCGATCCTCCAGGCCCACCCAGGCTCAGGTTGATGATATCGGCCCGCTGCGCAGGCGTGATCCCCGAGTCGTTGGGCAAGCCCGCAGCGAAGCGAATCCCCTGCGCGATGTCGTAGTCGGTGCCCCCACCCACACCGAGCACACGCACGGGCATGATCCGGGCGCGCCAGTCGACTCCGGCCACGCCGATACCGTTGTCCGTCGCCGCCCCGACCGTGCCGGCGACGTGGGTGCCGTGAAAACTCGACGAGCTCCCGGCAATGAGATCGCCGACGTCGAAGGGGTCGGCGTCGATGCCGTCCCCATCCCGGGCGCTGCTGGGATCGCGGATGAAGTCGAACCCCGGAACCAGTCGTCCCGGGTCGAGGTCCGGGTGCGTCACGATCCCACTGTCGATGACGGCCACGATCACTTCGGGGCTGCCTGTGGTCGCGTCCCAGGCGGCAGGCAGCGCAATGAGCGGGTAGTGCCACTGCAGTCCGTAGTGCTCGTCGTTCGGCACCCGCAGCGGCTGCCGACGGCAGTTCGGCTGCACCCAGAGCACGTCGGCGCGCGAGGCCGTGGCCACGATCGCCCGCGCCGTCGCCGCAGGCTCGGCCGGGGCGGGTCGGCTCAGCCGAAAGAGCCCTCCACCCGCGCTCCGCGCGTCACCGGCCACCAACCGTGCGTCCTCGTCAGCCAACGCGATCCGTCCGCTGGCGACAACCGGCAGCTCGTCGTGCATGCGAACGATCATTTCCCCGGGGACGAAGTCGCAGCCCGCTGCCGTCGCGCTCGCCCCCTGGCCCACCGTCAGCACGTATGCCGAGGTCGCGGGGGAATTCGGCACGAAGGTCGCCACGACGATCAGGGCAGGGCCGCTGTAGCCTGCCGTCTCCACGCGTTCGACATTGGCCGTGCCCGTCGACGGCGTCGCGATGGGATCGCCGGCGGGGTCGACCAGAAAGAGGTCGAGGTCCGCCTGCTCGGGGTCGGCGATGTTCAGCGTGATCGCGACGGGATGACCGTCGAGCTCGAGCGCATAAAAATCGGAGAAGAGATACTCCCCGGAGCTCGAGCGAAGCGTGCCATCCTCCGGTCCGGCAGCACCGCCGACCGTGGCCACCAGGGGCACGGGCTGCGCGCTCTCGGGCCCGTCGTTATCGCCCTGCATGGCCGGATCCGCGGTATCCCGGTCGGCCACGGCACCCGCTGGCGGCATCAGACGCCCTCCAAGCGTGCCGCGCCCCCCCGCGAAGCTGGTCGCGATCCGGCTGCGTCGTGCCCGGAAGGTGCCGCGCACCTCCAGGCAGCGCGGGGCGGCGATGGTGGCGACGAGCCGCGCCTTGCCCGCGACCCCCGGACAGTTCGCGAAGGTCGCCCGGATCTTCGTGCCGCGCTTGCCGCCTCGCACGCGCGCGCGGGTGGCACCGCAGGCGCTCAGGCTCACGCGACCACGGGCGACCTCCAGGATCTCGTTGCCAGCAGCCCCCGTGAGGACTGACCGATCGAGACCGTAACGCCCGGTGCAGAGTGGGGCCTTCGCGTGGCCAGCGCCCGGCACGGCCGCGACGAGGAAGGCGACAAGGAAGGCGACGGCGCGGCCCATCAGGTGCCGTATTTGACCGGCTCCGCGGGTGCTTGTCGAGTCAGTGCGCTCAGCCTGTCGCACAGCTCGCCTCCGCCACGACGAGGGCCATCGGCGTCGGGAGGCGAATCGTGAAGCACGTGCCTGTGCCGACGGTGCTCTGGACGGCGATCGTCCCGCCGAGCAGGTCGACAAATCGGCGCACGATGTGCAGGCCGAGACCGACCCCGTTGAAGCGGCGCGTTGCCGAGCCATCGCCCTGGCGAAACATGTCGAAGATGTGTGGAAGCTGTTCGGCGGGGATCCCGATCCCGGTGTCGCGCACGACGATTTCGAGCTCGCCCGTCTGCCAGCCGACCTGGACGTCCACGGCCCCCTGCGGAGTGAACTTGCAGGCGTTCCCGACCACGTTCTTGATGATGGTCTTCAGCTTGCCGCGATCGGTCGAGACCATCCGGGGGACATCGTCGACATGCCACCGCAGCGCCACGCCAGGCGAGAGCACAGGCCGCAGCTCGACATCGAGCTCCGCGACGAGGGTGCCGAGGTCCACCGCTCGCCGCTCGACGGCCACGCGACCGGCCTCCAGTCGCCCCACGTCCAGCGTCGCATTCACCAACTCGAGCAGCTCGTCGGCGCTGCGGCGCAGGCGGGCGAGGGTGTCCCGCTGCGTCGGGGTGAGCGGTCCGAGCACTTCGTCGGCTAGCATCTCGGTGTAGCCGGTGATGACATTGAGCGGCGTGCGCAGCTCGTGGGACATGGTGGCGACGAACTCCGTCTTGAGTCGGCTTGCAGCCTCCAAGGCCACGATGCGCCGGGCGTTCTCGATCGCCAGCGCGGTCGCGTGCGCCAGCCCCGCCGCCAGTCGCTGCGCCTCGGCGGAGAACGGCCCGGTGCGCGTGTGATGGCCGTGCATCTGCACGCCGAGGAGATGCCCGCGGCACCACAGCGGTGCACCCAGAGCTGACGATGCAGACAGCCGCTCGAGGAGCGGCCGCACCGGGCCGGCCGCTCGTAGGTCCGGCAGCTCGAAGGTCCCCTCGGGCTTGACCATCGGCAGCCAGCTCGCGGGGAACTCCATCTGCAGGGCCTCGCGTCGCAGCGCGGGTCGCTCGAACGCCGCCGCAACGAGCCGGTAGTTCCCGCTGTCTGGCTCGAGGATTAGCGCTGCGCTCCAGTCGACCGCCAGGGCTTCGCGCGCGATCGCGTGCAGGCGGTCGAGCATGTCGGGCTCGTCGAGATGCGCCGCCAGGACCTCGCTGGCATGTGCCAGAACCGTCGCGATCCGCGCTTCGGACTCCGCCCGCTGCGTGGTCGCCCACAGACGCTCCTCGGCAGCCGCCCGCTGGCAGCGGACCTGCTCGTTGGCATGGGCCACGAGCACGGACGCCCCGACCAGCATGCTGCACATGGTCCCGATGTAGGCGGCGGCACCGGGATCGACCGGAACGAAGAGAAACGACAGGGTCCCGGTGACCATCACGATCAGCGCCAGGACGGTCTGCGGCAGCGGCCCCCAGGGGAACAGGGCGCCCGTGGCCATGGCTGCGCCGACGGCAGAGAAGAGCGTCGCCATGGGATTGGCCGACAGGGCATCCGAGAGAACGCCGCTCCACTGCACGACGGCTATGGTCACCAGGACCACGACGACGGTTCGCTTCCTGCTGGGTTGCCCTCGCAGGAGCGCCGCTGCGCACCCCAACGCCGCGACCTGGCCGGCTGCGATCAACCAGAGCGCGGTCACGACGTGGTGATGCGCCACCCAGTCGGCCACGGCATAGACCAGCAGCACGAGAAGCACGAGCCGGATCGCGAACCGGGCCCGCGCCGCCAGGACTGCCTCGACTTCGGCCCGGGAATCCAGGAACGGCAAAGGCTCGGCAAGAAGCGTCATACGCGTGACGACCACGCCAATGGCGATGACGGCCGGAGGGCGCTGGCCCCCACCGTTCGCGCACCAACCGTCGCAATCGGCTCTGACGCCAAGGGGACAGCAATTGCCGTGCCTCTGGCATGCGATCCCGCCCACTGGCATCCGGACCGTGGCGTCCGGCGAGGTGTGCCTGCATCGAGCGGTCTCCCTCTATCCCGCGGGCTCAGCGCGAGAGCGCCGTCTCGGCCAGATAGCGCCACAGGCTCGTTCGAACCTTCCAGCGCCCGTCCTGCCGCTTGCCCACCGCAATCATCCGTCGCCGCGGCACGTCCGGCCGGTCCCCCTCCGCGGCGCTCGCACGCACGAGCTTGGCAACCATCTGGATCCGCATCGTCGATCCTCCTTGCGGATCGCCGTTTGCCAGCCGCGTGCCGCCGGCAGAGTGCTTGATTTTCCTGCGGAATATCCCTGTCCGACCGGGAGGTGCGCACGCTCTTGTGCGCGCTCCGGGGGGCAGCCGCACAAGAACGTGCGGCCCAGGTGGGCCCCTTAAACCGCCGGTGGCCTCCATGATACAAGGCGCACGCTATGCGGGTGGGTGTGGATTTCGGGACGACGCATACGGTCGTGGCAGCAATCGATCGCGGGAACTACCCGGTCGTGGCCTTCGAGAGCGGCGATGCCCTCCCCTCGCTCCTTGCGGTGCATCGAGACGAGGGGACCCTGCGCTATGGCGACGACGCCCTGACATGCGCCGGGGATCCTGCCTGGTTGCCCGTCCGGTCACTCAAGCGCCTGCTCTACGACGCAGGACCGCTCACGGAGATCGCCATCGGCCACCATACGTTCCGGATCGCCGATCTCCTGGCCGGGTATCTCGCCGCGGTACGCACCGCCCTCGCTCGTCGCTCGAATCTCGGTCTCGGTCGAACCGAGCGCCTCGAAGCCGCGGTGAGTGTCCCGGCCAATGCGTCGAGCGCCCAGCGCTTTCTCACCCTGGATGCGTTTCGGCGCGCCGGCTTCGACGTCGTGACGCTGGTCAACGAGCCGTCCGCAGCCGCCTTCGAGTACGGCCATCGCCACGGGCGCACCATCACCAGCAAGCGCGAGCATGTCGTCGTCTACGACCTCGGGGGCGGCACCTTCGATGCCTCCCTCCTCCACATGACAGGGCGAACGAGCGAGGTCCGCCTGAGTCGGGGGATCGCTCGCCTCGGTGGAGACGATTTCGACGAGGCGATTGCCGACGTGGTGATCGCTGCCGCCAGCCTGGGCAAGCTCGAGTCGGCGGCGCGGGCGGTCCTCGTCGAAGAGTGCCGGCGCCAGAAGGAAGCCCTGCACGCGAACTCCCGCCGGATGGTCGTCGACCTGACACCGCTGGGCCGCGCCCCCCTCGCCATCCCTGTCGAGGAGGTATGGGCCGCCTGCACGCCGCTGGTCGAGCGCACGCTGGAGGTGCTGGCGCAGGTGGTCCAGGCGGACGACGGGTCGTCTGGCGTCCACTGGAACGACATCGCTGGCATTTACGTCGTCGGCGGCGCCAGCGCGCTGCCGGTCGTGGGGCGCCTCTTGCGGGAGCGCTTCGGCGCGCATCGAGTCAAGCGTTCTCCACATCCCTTCGCGGCGACGGCCATCGGCCTCGCGGTGCTCCTCGACGACGATGCGGGGTGGTCGCTCGCGGATCGGCTCGGCCGACACTTCGGCGTGTGGCGCGAGGCGGCGCGCGGCGAAGGCGTATGGTTCGACCCGATCTTCGCCAAGGACACCCCCCTCCCCAAACCGGGCGACCCGCCGCTCGAGGCCGAGCGGCGGTATCCGGCGGCACACAACGTCGGCCACTATCGTTTCATCGAATGCGGCCAGCTCCGCGACGGGTTGCCTGACGGCGAGCTGCTCCCCTGGAGCGAGGTGCGCTTTCCCTTCGAGCCGGCACTGCGCCAGCGGCGCCGGCTCGATCACGTGCCGGTCGTGCGGCTCGCCAACCTCGGACCGACGGTCGAGGAGCGCTACCGGCTCGACGCCTCGGGCCTGGTCGAGGTCACCCTCTCGCTTCCCGAGCAGGGCTTGCGACGAACGTTCACGCTGATGCGCGAGGCCGACACGAACGGCGGGGCGCAGCGTTAGCGGATCGCGCGCGCTGCCTGGTGGACTGCGACGACGTCGACGAGCAGGGCATCCCGGAGGCCCCCCGACATGAGCGTCGCCGCGTAGGCCTCGTCGATCCGCAAGGCGAGGCTCTGGATCTCCCGTTCGAGCTTTGCCAGCCGCATATCGATGCGCTTGCGCACCCCTGTGCGCAGGGCGCGCGTCGTCACTGCGGACAGGCGCTCGCACCTCGCCAGTGCCCGCTGCAATGGCGAACGGCGTCGGCCGAGCCGGGGAGCGAGCTCGTCGGGCGAGGCCGAACGCAGACGCTGCCGGACACGCGCCAAGCCACAGCTGACGGCTCCGATGCCAGTCGCCGCCGTGTGCTGGCACCCCAGCCCCGCGACGCAGGCGTCCGCCGTGCACACATCCCCATCGTCGCAGCTGACCACCCCGCACGGACATCCCGCGGCCTCGCCAGGTTCCCCCGCAGCATCGGGACAGCGATCGCACGCATCGCCCACGCCGTCCCCGTCAGCGTCGGCTTGGTCGGGGTTGGCCACGGTCACGCAGGAGTCGCAGGCATCGCCGCGCCCGTCGCCATCGACGTCGCGCTGATCGGGGTTGGCACGCTGTGCGCAGTTGTCGCAGGCATCGCCCAGCCCGTCGTCGTCGACATCGCGCTGATCGGGATTCGCCGCTGCGGGGCAGTTGTCGGGCAGCTCGAGGCGGCTCGCGACGGTCGAGCCATCGAAGCGCAGCCGCACGGCCGCGCGATCTCCGCAGCGGTTGCGCAAGGCGATGCGCATGCCGAGACGATCGCCCGGGCTCAGCGTTCGCTCGTCCCGAGTCCCGTGAATCGGCAGCTCGATCTCGACTGGAGGCAGCCGCGCGCGGTCGCCGGCAAGCGTGGTCGTCACCGTCGCCGCCGCCAGGGGCTCGTCATTGCGGGCCGCTCCGCGGCGCCGGACGAGGGACACGGTGATCTCGGCACACTCGCTCATCCCTTCCCGGCCGGTCACGAGGTACAGGATCGCCAGCCCCATTCCCTGGGCCAGGGTCCGCGGACCCCACGACCCATCGTCGAGAAACGTGCCGAACACGTACTCGTCGCCGCTCCTCACCGAGGCTTCGATCTGCGCGGAGGACGACGAGGTGGGCCGCTCGGGATCGAGCTGAACGGTACCCGTGGGGTCGCGTCGCAGGTACAGGACCGCATCGTCGGCTCCGCGTGCCGGTGGTGCCGCGAGCAGGACTGGCGCGGCGAGAATCGCCAGCGCGACGCGTAGCCTGTCGCTGCCGTCCATGACGCCTGTGACCGATCCTCCGTCGCCTCGCTGTCTACCGGCCTGCCGTCCGGAGCGCCTTCAGCTCCTCCACCGCCTCGCCTACCAGGCTGCGGAGATCGGCCGCAAGTGCCGAATCGATCCGGCCAGCTCGCTCTCCCCGCAGCACCAGCCTGTCGAAAGCACGGGCGGCACGCAGGGTTCGAGCGGCAAGCCCCGGGCGGGGCCCAGCGGGCGCGGCCGCCGCAACCAGCGCCCGGGCGCGTTCGAGGCGCAGAAAGAGGCGACGGCGCAGGCGCAGTCCGCCGAGCGCAGAAGCCGGCTGTGCCCGAAGGAGCACAGCGATCGTATCGAGCCGACACAGCAGTCGCTGCGAGACCGTTTGTTGCTCCTGCTGTTCGCATCCCCCCGGCCCGGTCGGGGGCAGAGTGGTCGTCGTGGTCGTGCTCGTTGGCCCCACAGCCGGCAACGCGGAAAATCTCAGCGCACTGGGCGCGTCAATCGCGTCGTAGAGCAGAGACACGGTTCGCGGCCCGTCGCACTCGTTCGTGACCGAGACGTCGAGTCCCACACGCTCGCCCGTCCGGGCTACCAGCCCGCCCACTGGCAGGACGGCCCGCAGCGGTTCTGTCGCCACACGTCGCCGGGCGATGGATGTCGGGAAGCTCGCGGTGGCGACCGGCTCCGCCCGATCTGCCGCGTCGACGCGCAGGAGCGTCACCGTGAGGACGGCGCATGCCTCGAGCGGCGTGCGGCGTGCGACGAGAAACAGGGAGGCGGACACCTCCTGCGCGGCCATATCCGCCAGCAAGGGCGCGGAGACGAAGCTGGCGAGCCTGGCTCCGTGCCTGCGCACCAGCGTCGCCGTCCCCTCGTCTCCCGGAGAAGACCGCGCGGGCGGCTCGGACGAGAGGAGCAGCCCGCGCTTGAAATACAGGACGAGATCCGCCGCCTGTGCATTGCTGCCGACGACGCATGCCAGCACGGTCAGCGAAGCCGCAACGATCCTTCGCATACGAGCTTCACTCAGCAACTGCCGTGCCCCGGGCGTCGCGGCTCGGCGCGGGTTCTCCGCCCTGCAGATCTGCCGCACGGTCGCACACCCGCAGTCAGCGCAGGGCGTCCACCATGCCCTTCCGCATGGCGCGCGTCGCTGCGTCGCCCCTCATCGCGATCGAGCCAGGAGAGCGAGATCGTTCGCCACCCGCTGCGCCGCGGTCCGCAACGCCTCGGCGAGGTCCGCCTGCATACCCCGGCGCCGTGTCGCGACCTCGATCCCGCGCTCGAAGGCCCGCAGCTGCTTGCGGGCCAGGCGCAGGGCCGGAACGGTCTGCTTGCCGCTCTTCGCCTTCGCCACAGCACGCTGCATCCGCGCGAGCTGACCCCGGAACCGATTGGCAAAGCGCGCTCCGCCGAGGGCGGCCACAGGCTGCTGCGTCACGATGCCTTGCAGAAGCTGGACCCGACACTCCACTGCCTCGTAGCCGGCACTTGGCAGATCCTCGCACGGTTCGGCGGGCGGGAGCGTCGTGGTCGTCGTCGCCACGGGCGTCGTGACGGTCGTGGTCGTCGTCGGCGCCGCGGTGCTACTCGTGGTCGTCGTCGGCGCCGCGGTGCTGCTCGTCGTGGTTGTCGGCGGCAGCGTGGTCGTCGTCGGCACCTCCGTGCTGCTCGTGGTCGTCGTCGGCGCCGCGGTGCTGCTCGTCGTGGTTGTCGGCGGCAGCGTGGTCGTCGTCGGCACCTCCGTGCTGCTCGTGGTGGTCGTGGGTGCCGTGGTGCTACTCGTGGTCGTGGTCGTCGTCGGTAGCGTAGTCGTGGTCGGCGGAGCACACGCCTCGGTGCAACAGGGAATCTCCAGGTTCGCCTCGATGATGGGCGGCGGCTCGATGATCGCCCTCGGGCTTACCTGCGGCGGGGTACCGCGGGTCTGGAGCACATTCGCTCCCGCAGCCGGACTTCGGATACGCCCCAGGATGGCCATGACCCCGCCCGCCTGCACCAGCGTCGCACCTCCCCCAAGGGCTTCGACCCGGCCGCTCGCGGCCATCGTGACCGCGCATCCCGCCACGGTTACGAACCCTCCTCCCCCTTCGCTGCTCGCGTTCGCCCGGAGCGTCCCCGAGAGGTCGACGACGTTCTGTCCCGTCACGTCGATCTCCCCACCTGCCGCTACTCCGGAGGCATCGATGGTGCCGGTCAGGCGAAGCGCGGCCGGAAGCAGCAGGGTGGGATCGCCGAGCGTGGCATCGCCACCACCGCTCTCCGCTCCATCCCCCTTGAGACTGACACGCCCCGAGACCGTGAGCGTTCCACCCGTGGTGACGAGGAAGCTGCCGCCATCGCCCCCGTTCGAACCATTCAGCGAAACATCGCCCGCAACGAGCACGTCGTTCTCCCCGCTCGAGAGGATCAAGACATCACCACCACCACCAGCCGAGCCCGACCCATTGGCTGTGAGCGGCCCGGCCACTTCGATCCTCCCACCCGCCGAAAGGCCGATGAATCCCCCGTCGCCGCCGTCCTCGGCCGTTCCTCGCGAGACTACGGTGGACTTCGCGTCGAGGCCGCCGGACGCGAGGACCAGCAGGTCACGGGCAGCCTCGACGACGACCTCGCAGGTCGAGCAGTCTCCGCGACCGACAGTCACCGGCGCGCCGATGACGACGCCTCCCGTCCCGGCCGCAAGATCCACCAAGCCGCCGATCCCCGATTCACTCGCCGCGCGCGCCTCGATCCCGCCCCCCTCGACCACCACATCGCCCCCGAGCGCAGCGATCGATACCTGGCCTCCGCCGTTATCCCCATCCGTGCCGTTCGCGAGGATTTTGCCGCGGAGCACGACACCGTTCTGGGCCTCGATCTCGACGGTACCGCCTCCACTCCCACCACTCACATCCACCAGGCCCTGTGCCTTTCCGGCCGCCTGGATTTCTACTGAACCACCAGCAGCGAGACGCAGCAGGCCGCCCAGGGCACGGCCGCGCGCCTGGACAGCGCGGAGCGTCCCGCGCGGGCCTACCGTCACGTCCCCGGCCTCCACGACGGTCACCGCCGGGCCGAGGAACCTGAGCTCGCCCAGCACGGCCAGCGTCCGTGGTCCTAGGCTGTAGACCCCGGCAGGTACCTCGCACACCGTCCCCTCGGCGATCACACACGGCGCATCGCCCGGCGGACACATCGGCGTGCCCGGGCACTGCGCGCGCGCGGACTGTGCCTCGACAGCCGAGACCAGGAGCAGGGCAAGAGAGATGATTCGGACAACAGGTCGCAACACGACCCTCGAGTCGTGCCTTGCCACCGCCGCGAAATCAACTGATTTTTTGCCCCACGATGGCAAGTCGCTTGGCCAGGCCCCCGAGCGACAGCGCGGCGCATATGGCAGCCGCGCGCTCCAGGCCGTGGACCGCTTCGCTGCGGCTCGGCGCGAGCTCCGCCTCGCCGATCAGTGCCGCGGCGACAACCGAGCGGCTCCCGACGGCTTCCGCCAGCGCCCGGGCCCTCGTGTAGGCCGCGAGGGACTCCTCGTGACGACGGAGGTACGCGAGCACCTCGGCGCGTCCAAGGAGCATGTAGGCATCTCGCAGGCGCCCGCCGGATCCCGCCACGAGCGCAGCGCTGAGCTCGTCGGCGCGCTCGACCTCGCCCGCCGCCAGGAGCGCCTGCGGGACGAAGCGAAGGTTCAGGTGGACGAGCCCAGCGGTCGCGACGCCCCGCTCGATCCGCTCGAGGAGCGGGGCGGGATCGAAGGCTTCGCCCAGCGCCTGCCGTGCAAGCAGCCCGATCGAGCCGCCGGCCGCCATCACGTTGGCATTGGCGATCGCCTCTCCGAGCTCCATGGCGACGTCGGCCCAGTGCCGGGCTTCCGCATGGTCGCCCCGCAGCAGCGAAGCCGCCGCACGCACGCTGGCCACGGCGCTCGGGATGGTGCGATTGCCGGCACCGCGCGTGAGCTCGAGGGACTCTGCGGCCGAGGCGATGGCGCCGTCGAGGTCGTCTTCCGCATATCGCACCAGGGCCTCGATGGCTCGCGTCGAGAGATAGAGATCCGATAGCGCCTGCGCGTGCCCCGCCGTTTCCAGCGCGGCACGGAGGCGCTGGAGACGCTCGCGGGCCTGTGCGATTCTGCCGTCGGACACGTAGTGCGCACACAGGGCGCGCGTGAGCCGCCATCCGAGCAGGGAGGAATCGGCGGCCTCCGCCCGAGCCAGGCTTTCTTCCAGCAACGTCAGACCGCCCGGGAAATCCGGTAGCGGCCGGGTGATCAGGAAGGTCCCTCGCGCACCCGTGAGCCAGGCGAGCATCTCGAGATCTCCGACGAGCGCGGCCAGCTCGCAGCCGCGCACTGCGGCCCGCTCCGCCTCTCCCTGGTCGAGCGCGCCGTAGTACGCCGTGAGTCGGCAAACCCCTTCGATCGCCTGGAGTGCAGCGCGCTGCCAGTCCTTCGGGCCCTGCTCCGCAATCAGGCTCTCGGACAACATCCATGCACGATGGTAGAGCTCGCCTGCCGTTCGGTAGGAGGGGACATCCTCCGCCTGCCTCGCCGCGCGCAGGAGGGCTGCGACCGCCTTGCCCTGCTCGTCACTCGACGCCCAGTGGTGGGCCACGACCGCCTCATGCTCGGCCGTACGACCATCGCTCTCCGCCTCGAGCTCGGCGGCGATCCGCGCGTGGAGCCGGCGACGCTGGCGCAAAAGGAGGGTACCGTACGCGACCTCCTGGGTGAGGCTCTCGCCGAATCGCCATTCGTCGCTGGTCAGCAAATTCTTCCGGTGGATCAACCCGCGGCGCTCGAGTTCCGCGAGCTCGCGCTCGACATCGATGTTCTCGCCCGCAACCAGCGACTCCACCAGCCGGCGGGAGAACTGCCGGCCGACCACGGCGGCCACCTGGATCGTGCGCTTGGCCGCAGGAGAGAGCGTGTCGAGTCGTGTCCCCAAAACTTCCTGCACCGTCGCCGGGATCTGGATCGCTTCGAGGGCCTGCCCGAGTCGCAGCGTGCCGTCATCTCCCCGGGCGAGGTGCCCCTCGTCGAGCAACCCACGCACCAGCTCTTCCGCGAAGAACGGGCTCCCGCTGGAGCGCTGCACGAGACGCTCCTCGAGCACAAAAGGGAGACGGCCGCCGGCGACCGCGCGCAGGATCGTGCGAATCTCTTCGCGCCCGAGGCCTCCGAGCACCACCTGCGTCAGCGCGACCGGGACATGCCAGGCCAGTGCGCGCTCGGGTCGGTGCGTGACGACGAGGAGCACCCGCGCCCCCGAAAGGCGCCGCACGAGGTCCTCCAGGAGCTCGCGCGACGGATCGTCGATCCAGTGCAGATCCTCCAGCATCACCACCGCCGGGGATTTCGCGCTGGCCTCCGACACCAGCCGCAGCACCGCCTCCGTCGTCTCGCGCTGAAGCTGGCCCGCGGGCTGCTCGTCGAGCCGCTCGATCGGCAACGACAGGAAGCGACACAGCACGGGATAGCGTCGCTCGAGCTCGTCGTAGGGCACGTCGAAACGCGCTGCCACCTTCGCGGCTGCGGCCGACGGACTGTCGCGGTTGTCGAGGCCGAACCAGCGGGCGAACATGGCCATGAAGAGATGATAGGGGAGCGACTGCAGTGTCGCTGCGCAGCGCCCCTCGAAAACCGGCGTGTGGCGCTGCTCGAGACGCGTCCGGAACTCGTACAGCAGGCGCGACTTGCCGCTGCCGGCTTCGCCAACGACCGACACCACCTGCGCCTCGCCGCGCCGTGCCCTGGCGAACGCCGTCTCCAGTTTTTCCATCTCGATGGCGCGTCCCACGAAGGGCGTGAGCTGCCCTGTGCCTGCGCCCACGCGAGACGCCAGCGTGCCCCAGTGCCACCCGTGGACGGCATACGCCGTGACGGGCGCATCCTTGCCGCGGATCGGGAGCGGGCCCAGTGGCGTCGCATCCACGCGCCCTCGGACCAGGCGCCACGTTGCCTCGCTGATCAGAATCTGACCGGGCTGCGCCAGCGTTTGCAGACGCGCCGCAATGTTCGTCGTGTCGCCGATGGCGGTGTATTCCATCGTGCGGTCCGCCCCGACCGCCCCGACGACCACGGGCCCGGTATGCATCCCGAGGCGCACGGCGATCTCGACGCCATGTCGCGCCCGCATGCGCGCGGCCAGCGGCCCCAGGGCCGCCACGATCCCGAGCGCCGCCATCACGGCACGCTGCGGGGCGTCCTCGCGCGCCACCGGCGCGCCAAACAGCGCCATCAGCCCGTCGCCAGCCATCAGGTTGACGACGCCGCCCCGGCGCACGATCTCGGGCGACACCGTGTCGGCGTACTCCTCGAGCAGCTCGCGATACTCCTCCGGGTCGAGACGGGCAGCGATGGCCGTCGAACCCACCAGATCGCAGAAACACACCGTGACCTGGCGGCGCTCCACGCCGGCGCGCTCGCCCGCCGGCAGGACCGGCCGGCTTCTTACCGGCGTGCCGCAATCGGGACAGAAGCGAAACCCGAACCCGAGCCCCGCCCCGCAGTGCAGACAGCTCGTCGGGGCAGGCGCGCCACAGAGGTGACAGAAGCGCTTGCCCACGAGCATCTCGACGCCGCACGCGCCGCAGCGCATGCTCGGCGCTAGGCCGCGGTGCCCGGCAAGTCAACGCGCCGCCGGCCCTGCCTGCGCCTCGCACTGCTCCGGGCCGCCGTTGCGCTGCCGGCACGGGCGACGCGACGATGACGTCTCGCGAGGGCGGCGGCGAGCAGCAGCGAGCCATGCGCGGCGGCATGGCGCTTGCTTTCGTGGGACCCCGATGGGGCAATCCGCGGCAGCCGCGACGGTGGCCCGGCGAAACGGCCGCACCTGGGAACCGCCCGAACGTTCGCCCGTCCTGGAACGGTTCTACCGCGAGCTCATGGCCGTGGACTCGCTGCCCTCGGCTCCCGAGATCGCACAGCGCATGTTGGTCGCCATCAACCGCGAGGACGTGAGCCTGCGTGCGCTTGCGGTGCTCATCGAGCGTGATCAGTCGCTCGCGGCCCGCCTGCTGCGCCTCGCCAACAGCGCGCTCTTCGCCGTCCGTACCAAGGTCACGGGCATCAGTCAGGCCGTGACCCTGCTCGGCTTCGTTCGGGTCCGCGACCTGGTGCTCGGCCTGAGCGTGTGGGGCGCGCTCGAAGGCGCCTCCGCCAGCGGCCGCCGCTATCGCAAGCAGATGTGGCAGCACACCTCGCTCGTGGCCGCCGCGGCCAAGCTGCTCGCCGAACGGGTCCAGCTCGACGGCAGTCAAGCCTTCACGGCGGGGCTCCTGCACGATGTCGGCAAGCTGGTGCTCGGCATGCGTCTCGGCGATACCTACTGGGCGCTGCTGGACGACGCCGCCGAGATGGGCGGCGCCGCCGTGGCCGAGCAGCAGGCCTTCGGCTGTACGCACGGGATGGTCGGAGGATGGCTCCTGCAGCTCTGGGGCATGCCCCCGGCGCTGGTCGATCCCGTCGCCCTGCACAACGAGCCCCTCGATCCGCAGTTCGGGATCGATCTCTCGGCAGTGGTGGCGATGGCGGATCGGCTGGTCCTCTCGACGGACGCCTCCAGCGGCACGGCTCGCCAGGACGTGCTGGACGAGCTGCACGCCTTCGCCCCCGGTCTCCTCGACGCCGATACCTGGCGGGAGATCTGGGCCGCGCTGTGGAAAGAGCAGCAGGCGATCAGCGGCCTGTTCGACGGCCCGTGACCGCGTCTGCGGGCGGGTGCGTCCGTTCGAGGTCGGCTTCCGCGCGCTGCAGCACCGGCAGGGCGAGCAGCGGCAGCAGGCTCGCGCCGAGCACCACCAGCATCAGCTGGCCCAGATGGGAGTAGTCCTGCTGGGTGATCGCAAAATGCTCGTTCAGGTAGCGGGTCAGGAGCTCGCTCGCTGACAAGGCCAGGTTCATCAGCGAGGCCATGATGGCGAACATCGTCGCCTCCGCGCCGCGCGGTGCCGTGCGCGCGATCAGCACGAGCATCGGCACCATGGTAAGCTGCGCGAGCGGTGCAGACACCGTGGCATCGATGAGCGCCAGGCTGCGTGCGCTGATCCCGAGCCACGCATGCAGGCCATAGAACAGGCCGATGTTCGGCAGGTAGAGCACCGCGCCCGCGAGCGTCACCCACAGCAGGGTGAAGCTCACCGGCCGCTCCGTGATGGTCCGCCGAAACACCACGAGGCCGACGAAGCTCAGGATGGCGCTCACCTGCGCGAGCCAACCCAGGAAGTCCTGGTCGAAGCCGAGCCCATCGATCGCCCAGTAGGTGTAGCCCTGTCCCGCGCTCGGCGTTACCCGAAACAGGAAGATGACCATGGCCGCCACGAGCACGGCCCGGGTGACCCCGACCTGCCACAGGAGCGTGCCGATGAGCACCGCCGACACCAGAAGAACGATCTCCTGGGCGCGGGCGACGGCCAGGAGCTCGAGCAGCGCGCCGAAGGCGGCATAGGCGAGTCCAGCCGTCATGACGATCCACGCGTTGTGACCGGCGAGCGGGCCCGTGTCGGGCAGGGCCTGCACCGTGCGCTGCGGACGGACGAACAATCCGGCCACGGCGACGATCGCGGGGAGCACGATGGCCATGGCGAAGACGGGCCGCGAACCGAAGGCCCCGGCGAGCCAGCCGCCCAGCTTCCCCCCCGCGGCGATCATGCCGCCGAGCAGGAAGGTTCGCCCGAGCGCCTGGATCTGCTTGAGCTCGCGGTCGTCGGCGGCCAGCTCGACCGACAGCGCATCGGCGACGACGTCCTGGATCATGTACCCCACCGTCACGAGCAGCATCGCCGCGAGGTACGCGCTCGGCGTGCTGACGCTGCTGGCAAGGAGGGCGTATCCCACGATCGACAGCCCCGCTCCGAGCAGCAGATACGGCCGGCGGCGCTCCCCGAGCAGCGGATAGTGGTCGCTCGCGACGCCGACCACCATCTTCATGCTCCAGGGCAGACCGAGCCAGAAGGCGATGCGGGCTACGTCCGCCGGCTGCAGCCCGAGGGTGTCTTTCTGGAAGAAGGTGAGGGCGATGGCCGTCACGCCGCTCGCGCCGTAGGCGAAGTACGTAAGCAGCACCGGGAGCCAGCGGGCGCGGACATGGCGTGTCAGCCACCAGCCCAGTCCGATCGCGCCCGCCGCTGCCGCGACGGCCAGCCCCAACTTCGTCATGCTCCCCTCGCGCGCGGGATGCCGATCGCGGAGCGATCCTCAGCCCAGGGCCCGGCGCAGGAGCCGGCAGCGCTCAGCCAGGATACTTGCCCGCGATATAGTTCTGCAGGTGTTGGATCGTCTCCTCCTGCGCCGAGATGATCCATTTTACGAGATCGCCGATCGAGACCACGCCGAGCACGCGTTTGTCCCTCACGACCGGCAGATGCCGAAAGCGCCGCTCGGTCATGAGCGCCATGCATTCGCCGACCGTGCACTCGGGGGACACGGTCACGGCCGGGCTGCTCATGATCTCGCCAACCCGCGTCTCCTTCGACGAGCGTCCCATGAGGACGACCTTGCGCGCGTAATCGCGCTCCGAGACCACGCCCACGAGCCGCCCGTCGTCGATCACGAGCAGGGCACCGATCCCCTTGGACGCCATGAGCTCGACCGCTTCGTAGACCGACGCCGTCGAGGCTACCGACCAGACGTCCCCACCCTTGTGCTTGAGCAGGGTGGCGACCGGATCCGTTCCTCCAGTCATGCTCGAGCCCTCCCGCTGGGTTGTCGCTGCCTGCCTGGCGTAGCGCGTTCTTCCGCGGATTGGTAGCACCGAATCCCGGGACGCCCAGCTCAGGCCTCGCGCTGCTGCTCCATCCCCGCCATGGCGCGGGCTCGCGCCCAGCGATAGTCGGGCTTTCCGCTCGGACTGCGTTCGAGGTGCTCCACCAGCACGACGCGACGCGGCAGCTTGTAGCGCGCCAGATCGCGCGCCGCAAACTCAGCCAGCGTCGCCTGGTCGACGACCGCTCCGGGAACCGGCTGGATCACCGCGGTCACGGCCTCGCCGAAACGCTCGTCCGGCGTCCCCACCACCACGGCGTCAGCCACGGCCGGGTGCTTGCGCAGCACCTGTTCCACTTCCTCGGGGTAGATCTTCTCGCCGCCCGAGTTGATGCAGACCGAGCCCCGGCCGAGGACGATGACCGACCCATCGGGCGCGACACGCGCATGATCGCCGGGAATGGCATAGCGCACTCCGTCGATGACCGGGAAGGTCTTCGCCGTCTTTGCCGGGTCCTTGTAGTAGCCGAGCGGCACGTGGCCCGTGCGCGCGAGCCAGCCCGTTTCGGGGCTGCCCGGCGGGAGCACCGAGCGCAGGTCGTCTGCGAGCACGACGCCCTGGGTCATGGCGAAGGTCCCCGTCCGGGGCTCGTCGCCCGCGCGCGTGGCGAGCGAGCCCTGTGCTCCCGTCTCCGACGCCCCGAAGCCGTCGACAATCATCGCGTGCGGCACGAACTCGAGCAGCGCCTGTTTCATGTGCGGCGAGAGGATGGCTCCCCCGGAGCCGATGACGAAGAGCCGGCCGAGATCGTAGCGCCGCCGCCGCAGCTCCTCGACGAGCGGGCGCGCGAAGGCATCGCCGACCAGCGTGAGCGTGTTGCACCCTTCGCGCTCGACCATACCCAGCACGTCTGCGGGATCGAGCCGTTCGGGATGCCCCTGGAGCACCACCGTTCCGCCCTGATGGATGGTGCCGAAGGCGAGCCACTGCGCCGCGCCGTGCATCAGCGGCGGTGTCGTCATGACGCGCATGAAACCGCCATTGCGCGCCTGCTCGACCAGCGCGGCGAGCGTCGGGGGACCGGGGAGCCCGGGTGGGCCACCGGTCATCGCCGCGTGGAAGATGTCCTCCTGGCGCCACAGCACGCCCTTCGGCGCGCCGGTCGTTCCCCCGGTGTAGAGCAGATAGAGATCGTCGGGCGAAGGCTCGAGGGGAGGGCGCTCGGCGGACGCCTGGCCGAGGGCTGTCTCGTAGTCGAGCGCGCCCGGGAGAAGCGCCTGGCCGCTGCCATCGTCAACCTGCAGGAGGAGGCGGAGCGCCGGCAGGCGGGATCGTAGCCGCTCCAGCATCGGCGCGTAGCGCCCATGGTAGACGATGGCGCGCGCATCCGCATCGGCGAGCAGATAGGCCAGCTCGTCCTCGACGTAGCGATAATTCACGTTGAAGGGCGCCGTGCGCGCGAGATAGGCGCCGAGCATCGTCTCGAGGTACTCGGGGCAGTTCAGCATGTAGATGCCGACGTGGTCCTGGCCCGACTCGTGGTTGGCGAGGACGGAGCGCTCCCGATGACAGCCGAGACCGTGCGCATGGAGGACGTTCGCGAGGCGTCGCGCACGCTCGGCCACCTCCGCGTAGCTGAGTCGCCGCTGCGGGGTGACGATGCACTCGCGTGCGGGGACGGCGGCCGCGATGGCCTGCTGCGCGATGCCAAGGTTCATGAGCCGTCACCCTGGCGCGCCCCGCCGCCGGGCGCAAGCCCACCGGGGACGCGATGGCACCGGGCTTGCGCTGCCCCGGCCGCCCCCGTATCCCTCGTGCCGCAAAGGAGAGGCCTATGCGGGACCATCTGCAGTTCTACATCGGCGGAACCTGGGTCGACGTCGGGCACCGCCCGACGATCGAGGTCGTCAATCCAGCGACTGAGGCGGTGTGCGCGCGCATCGCTGCGGGCACGCCGGCCGACGTGGACCGGGCGGTGGCGTCGGCACGTGCCGCCTTCCCGGCCTGGGCGAGGACCACGCCGGCAGAGCGCGTCGCCCTGCTGCGCAGGATCATCGAGGTCTACAAGACCCGCTACGACGATCTGGTGGAGGCGATCACGACCGAGATGGGTGCGCCGTTGTGGCTGTCGAAGGCCGCGCAAGTCGCCGCCGGCCTCGCCCATCTCGAGAAGATGATCGAGGTGCTCGAGCACTTCGCCTTCCACGAGCGCCGCGGCACGACCATGCTCGCCTACGAGCCCGTCGGGGTGTGCGGCTTCATCACGCCCTGGAACTGGCCGGTCAACCAGATCGTGTGCAAGGTGGCGCCGGCCCTGGCCGCCGGCTGCACCATGGTCCTGAAGCCGTCGGAGATCGCGCCGCTCGACGCCCTCATCCTCGCGGAGATCTTCCACGCCGCGGGGGTGCCCCCAGGCGTCTTCAATCTGGTGAACGGCGACGGGCCCACGGTGGGACAGGCCATCGCGGCTCATCCCGGTATCGACATGGTCTCCTTCACCGGCTCGACACGGGCCGGGATCCTGGTGGCCAAGGCCGCTGCCGATACCGTCAAGCGCGTGCACCAGGAGCTGGGAGGCAAGTCGGCGAACATCATCCTCGAGGACGCCGACTTCCCGACGGCGGTGAAGGTCGGTGTGCGGAGCTGCTTCATGAACTCCGGCCAGTCCTGCAACGCCCCCACCCGGATGCTCGTGCCTCGCGGTCGCCAGGACGAGGCGGTCACCATCGCACGGGCCGCCGCCGAGGCGACGAAGGTCGGCGATCCTCGCACGGACGGAACCAGCATCGGGCCCGTCGCCAGCAAGGCACAGTTCGACAAGGTGCAGCGGCTCATCGAGATCGGCCTGCGCGAGGGGGCGCGGCTTGTCGCAGGCGGCCCAGGACGGCCGGAGGGGCTCGCCAACGGCTTCTACGTGCAGCCGACCGTCTTCGCCGACGTGCGCAACGACATGACCATCGCCCGCGAGGAGATCTTTGGGCCCGTGCTGTCGATTCTCCCGTACGACAGCGAGGCCCAGGCCATCGAGATCGCGAACGACACGGTCTACGGCCTCTCGGGGTACGTGTGGTCGAAGGACCTAGCCCATGCACGCAGCGTGGCTGCCCAGCTGCGCACCGGAAACGTGCACCTCAACGGGGCCGGCCCCGACTTCGGCGCTCCCTTCGGAGGCTACAAGCAATCCGGGAATGGGCGGGAGTGGGGGGAATTCGGCTTCCGCGAGTTCCTGGAAGTGAAGGCCATCCTTGGCTGGGAGTCCGCGTAGCGCGTCCCTCGCTCACCAGGGGGCCGCGAGCGTCTCGGCGTAGAGCCGCTCGATCGCCGCGACCTCGTCCGGGAGCGTCTCGAGCGTCCAGTGGCGCGTCGCGATGGGCGCGTGCACGACCACCTCGACCCGGGCGGGCCGCACCACCAGCCCGTGCTTCGGCAAGGCGGCGAGCGAGTTGCGGAAGACGATCGGCACGACGGGCACGCCGGCGGCCATGGCCATGCGAAACGCCCCCTTTTTGAAGGGGCCCAGGCGGCCCACGCTGCTCCGCGTGCCTTCCGGAGCGATGACCAGCGAAATGCCCTCTCGCAGTGCTGCGACCGCGGGCTCGAGCGCGCGCAAGGCTTCGACGTGGTTCGCCCGATCGATGAAGACGGTGCCCGCGATCGTGAACGCGGGCCCGAAGATGGGATGGTGCCGCACCTCCTGCTTCGCCACGCCAACGAAGTCCCGGTGCAGCAGCTTGCACAGGAGCAGCGGCTCGGCGGCGCTCTGGTGGTTGAAGATGAAGACGGCTGGCCGCTCTTCCCACAGATGGTGCTCGCCACGGACGTCGAGCGTGATGCCGGCGAGTGCCGTGCCGAGCTCGCCCCAGGTCGCGATGGCGAGGTTGGCGAGCGGCTGCCAGCGGCGTTCGAGCAGGGCCGCCGGAACCCCCAGCAGGATGGCGGGAACCACGCTGCCGACGGACAGCGCCGTGCGAACCACGTCCAGCGGCGCGGGAAGCCCCCGGCTCCGAAAGGTCTCGGCTGCCCAGCCGCGACTCGCCGCGACGCGGGCCAGCCCCCGGTTCGGATTGAGCGGACGAGGCCGCCCGACGCGCTCGAGCAGCGGCAGATCCTCGTCGCTGTCGGTATAGAAGAAGCTCTCGTCGAGATCGACGTCGTGCGCCTCGGCCAGCGCCTCCGCCGCGACCAGTTTCCCCGGGCCGTAGCAGGGCGGAGGCACGACCTCGCCGGTGAGTCGCCCCCCCTCGACAGCCAGGCGGGTGCAGAGGACATGCGGAATCTCGAGCGCGCGCGCCAGCGGCTCGGTCTGGTATCGCGTCGCCGAGGACACGATCGCCACCGTGTGCCCGTGGCGCCGGTGCGCCCGCACCAGCCCGAGGGCCTCCGGATAGACGATCGGCGCAAGATACCGTTCGAAGACGCGTTCGCCGGCCCGCTCCATCTCCTCGACGGGCAGCCCACGCACGAGGCTGGCCGCCTCCTGCACGAAGTCGAGAAACGAGAGCTGGCCAAGCTGGAAGCGGAGACCCGCCAGGGCGGCCGGACCGAGCTGTGCCGGGCGCAGGTGGCCGGCGAGCAGAACGTCAAGCAGAAACGGGAAGACGGAAAAGCCGGCGACCAGCGTGCGATCGAGGTCGAAAAGTGCGCCCGTCCGCGGGCCGACGGGCGCGGCAGCCACGTCTCCGGCCACGGTCACACCCATTGTTGTTCCACGAGCGGTCCCCTCGGTCCAGCCGCCCTCTCCTGGCGCCGGGCTATCGTCCCGAGGGCCGGATTGTGTACGCTCCGCCGCGACCACCATGGCCGTGCCAGCCCATCGCCTGTCCGACGACGCCCCCCGCCGGATCGTCTTCCTCCTCGATGCGAGCACGCCCCTCGAACGACGCATCCTCGAGGCCTGGATCCGCGAACATTACGCGGCGTCCGGGCTCGTGTGGCATGCGCTCCCGCTCCCGCCCTCGCGTCGCCCGCGCCGGCGGCGCCGTGCCCTCGACCCACGCCTGGAGGAGTGCCTGGCCGCCGGGGACGATCCCCTCTTCATGCCGCTGCGAGTGGCCTGGTTCGCCCCCGCGGGATGGGCAACGAACGCGCGCTGGCATCTCCTGCGCCTGCTCGTCTTCGGCGATCCTCGCGACCCCGGACGCCTGCGGGCTCGGTGGTCCGCCCGACACCGCGAACGCTGGCGCGTCCTCGCGGCGGAGGCTGCCCCGGCGAGCGAGCTCCGCCGACGCTGGCGAGAGGCGGGCGGGGACGGGCGCGGCGAAGCGACGGGGCTCGCCGAGTTCGTGGCACGCCAGGCCGCGCTCGCGCTCGAGCGAGCCGAACGCCGCGTGCGCGGACTGCGCTACAAGGTCCCCCGCTTCGTTCGCGAGGAGATTCTCGCCCGACCGGCATTCCGCGGGGCTGTGGCTCGACTGGCGAGCCAGCTCAGCCGGCCGGAGGCCAGCGTCCTCCGCGAGGCGCAGCGCTACCTGCGGGAGATCGCCGCCACCCACAGTCCCTACGTCATCGATCTCGTCGCGCTCGGCATCCGTGCGCTCTACACGCAGGCCTACGGCGAGACCCTGCGCTACGATCGCCGAGCGCTCGAGCGGATCTATGCGCTCGCCCAGCGCCATCCCGTCGTCTTTCTGCCCTCGCACAAGTCGAATCTCGATCATCTCGTGCTCCAGTACGCGCTCCACGAGAACGGCCATCCGCCGAACCACACGGCCGGTGGTATCAACATGAATTTCTTTCCCGTCGGCCCGCTGGTCCGCCGGAGCGGCGTGTTTTTCATCCGGCGGACCTTCAAGGACAACCCCGTCTACAAGCTCGTGCTGGGACACTACATCGACTACCTCGTCGAGAAGCGATTTCCGCTCGAGTGGTATCTCGAAGGCGGCCGCTCGCGTTCGGGCAAGCTGCTCCCGCCCCGCTTCGGCCTCCTCGCCAACGTGGTCGATGCCTGGCGCCGGGGCAAAGCGGACGACGTGATCCTCGTCCCCGTCGCGATCGCCTACGACCAGATCCAGGATGTCCGGGCCTACACCGCCGAGCAGCGGGGTGTGCGCAAGGAACGGGAAAGCTTCGGCTGGTTCGTCCGCGTGGTGCGCGGCCTGCGCCAGCCCTTCGGCGACGTGCACATTCGCTTCGGGGAGCCCGTCTCGCTGGCGGCGCTGCTCGGGCCAGCCGATGACGCAACGGCCTCGCAGAGCGTGGGCGAGGACGACGAGCCGCAGCTGCCGATTCAGAAGCTCGCCTTCGAAGTCTCGGTCCGGATCAACGCCGTGACGCCCATCACCCCGACCTCGCTCGTGGCCCTGGCGCTCCTCGGCCGTGGCGACCGTGCGTGCACGGTCGCCGAGATCCAGCTGGCCCTGCACAACCTGCTCGTGTACGTGGCGCGCCGCCAGCTGCCGACCACGGGCCCGCTCGCCCTCGACTCGGCCGAGGGCGTGCGGCGCACCCTGCACCAGCTGGTCGAGCACGGCGTCGTCACCTGCTACGCCGAAGGCCCGGAGCCCGTCTACGGGATCGGGCCCGACCAGCACCTGACGGCAGCCTACTACCGCAACACCGTCATCCACTTCTTCGTCAACGCCGCCATCGCCGAGCTCGCGCTCCTCCATGCCGCGGACACCTCCGCGCCCGACCGCCGATCCGTCTTCTGGGCGGAAGCGCTCCGGCTGCGCGATCTGCTCAAGTTCGAGTTCTTCTTCGCCGACAAGGAACGCTTCCGGGCGGAGCTGTGGCAGGAAATCGCCCTGCACGACCCGCACTGGGAGGCGGCCCTTGCGTCCAGCGGCGAGGCGATCCAGGGCGTCGTACGCCGCTTTCGTCCCTTCAACGCCCATCGTGTTCTGCGGCCGTTCTTGCACGCCTACCAGGTGGTCGCCGACGCGCTGCTGCGCGAACGCCCGGACGCCCCCGTGGCCTCCCCCGCCTTCCTCCAGCGCTGCCAGGCCCTCGGGACCCAGTACCGCCTGCAGCGGCGGATCCTCAGCCCCGAATCGGTCTCGCGGGTCCTGTTCGAGACGGCGCTGCGCCTCGCCCGGAACCGGGGACTGCTCGAGCCGGGCGCCCCGGATCTCGCGGAGCGACGCCAGGCCTTCGCGGCCGAGATCCGCGATGCCATCCGTCGCTGTGATGCGATCGAGGTGCTCGTGCAGAGCCGGCTGGCCGGGCTGATCCCCTGAGGCGCGCTCTGGCTCGCGACCGCCGCTCGCGTCGAGCGCGCCGCGCCGACGCTCGCAGCCATCGCGTGCTCGTGCGCGACCTCGAACGCCTGTGGGCCTTGACGCCGGGAGGCTCTGCCGAGCGGCCCCGACCGATCGCCTCGCCTGCGCAGGTCGAGCCCATCGCGGCGGCGACCCCCTGCCCCCTGTGCGCGGAGCCGCTGCGGCTCGACGCCCACGAGGCCTGCGTCGTGGGCCAGGAGCTCCTGCGCGTCGCGCGGCTGCGCTGCACGGCATGCGGGATCCGCCGGGCCCTCTTCTTCCGCGTCCAGGCATCGCTGCACTGACGCCCGGACGTGGTCGTCGTCGCTGCTCGCACACGGCGGTGCCCGGTCGCGCGACTTGACCCGGGAGCGCAGGCGACGCATCCGCGAACGCGATGCCGACCGTCGCGGTGCCGGGTGCCACCCTCGTCTACGACGTCCACGGTCAGCGTGGTCCTTGGATCCTCTTCGCCCATGGCACGGCTGGGAACGCGCTCACCTGGTGGCAGCAGATCCCTATCTTCGCCGAACGCTGCCGCTGCGTGGTGTTCGAGCACCGCGGATGGGCACGCTCGCGCGTCGAGGGCGACCCCGACCCGGCGTGTTTCGCCGACGACATGCTGGCGGTGCTCGACGCCGTCGGGGCCGAGCTCGCCGCCCGGCACCAGGACACTCGCTTCGTCCCGGCCCTCGCCCTCGCCGAGGAGTTCGTCGCCCGCGAGCCGGCTCATACTTGGCTCTACGAAGCGATCGCCGGGCTCAACCCGCCGCTCGCACCCGGCGTCTTGCCTGCCCTCCTCGCCCGCCGCTGCCCTCCGCTCGATGCTCCGCTGCCCATGCCCGTCGTGTTCCTCGCCGGCGACGCCGATCGGCTCTTCCCCATCGACCTGATCCGGCGCGCACAGGCCAAGCTGCCGGCGTCCGCGCTCGTGGTCGTGCCCGGTGCTGGCCACTCCGTGTACTGGGAGCGGCCAGCGACCTTCAACGCGGCGCTGGCCTCCCTCCTCGGGTTGTCCCCACCCCAGCGCTGTCGCTGAGGATGCTGGCGGGGGGCGTCAGACGTATGGCGCGACTTCGCGGCCGAAGCGGACGACGCTGTCCAGCCCGGCCATGCCCGACAGCACGACCTCGGAGAGATCCCACGCCTGGGCGCGCCGGCGCAGCTCGGCAATGCAGTCGTCGGCAGTGCCCACGAGAAAGAGCGGCGAGGCGCGGAGCGCAGCCGGCGGCACACCGAACATCCCCGCGGTCGACTCGATGATCGCGTCGGCATCCGCGCGCGAGGCCGTGATCTGTACGGTGGCGATCATCGCGCTGATGCGAATGGCGCTGCCGTCCCGTCCTGCCTGGCTCGCCTCCGCGCGCACGAAGGCCACTTTCTGCCGGAACGCCTCGTCGCTGAGGCGAAGCGCGTTTTGGATGGCGATGTAGCCCGCACGCCCGGTGTCCGCCACGATGTTGACGACATCGGCGTGTCTGGCCGCCACGCGCAACAAGCCCTTGCCGCTCCCGCCGAGCACCATGGGCGGGCGAGCCTGGCGAGGCCGAGGGGTCAGTGTCGCCTCGCGGAAGCGGTAGAATTCGCCCTCGAAGCTGAAGGGCGCATCCCCCCACAACCCGCGCAGACACGTCAGCGCCTCGTCGAGCATCCGCAATCGCGGAGCGATCGGCGGGAACTCGATGCCTGTCATGCGGAATTCGCTTTCCGTCCAGCCCGAGCCCAGCCCGGCGACCATCCGCCCACCGGAGAGGTGATCCAAGGTCGCGAGGCTCCGCGCCGTGACTGCCGGATGGCGAAAGAGGTTGCAGAGCACGAGATGACCGATCCGCACCCGCCGGGTCGCCATCGCGACGACCCCTGCCTGGATCAGCGGGTCGTACGCCGGCACCCCCATCGGCTGGCGCTCCGGACCTTCCGCGAGCAGGTGATCGGGGAAGTAGATGGTGTGGAATCCGAGCGCTTCGACTTCCTGGGCCACCTCGGCCAGCCGTTCGACGGGAACGGCCCCCAGCTGCACGGCGAACTCCATGACGACCCCCTCCTTCGTGGCGAGCCCCCGCCGCCTACCACAGGGCAACGGCGCTCGACCAGCGAGGCAGCCGGCGTCCGCTCATCGCTGCAGCAGCGATTGCGCGTTCCGCGCGAATGCGGCGCCGGCCTCCGCGTGCTCCGCCGCACTCAGATCGGGGAGCGGGAAGGGAACGGCGATGCCGCGCTGACAGGCCGGCCGCTCCGCGAGCTGGCCCATCCAGCGCTGCAGATGGGGCAGGCCGTCCACCGAGACGCCCGACCAGCGATGGGTGCGCACCCAGGCCCAGTTGGCGATGTCCGCGATCGAGTAGTCGCCCGCGAGCCATTCGACTTCGGCGAGGCGACGATCGAGCACCTCGAACAGCCGGCGGCTCTCGTTCTGGTAGCGAGCGATCACGCTCGGGATCTTCTCTGGAAAGTAGCGGAAGAACACGTTCGCCTGCCCCATCATGGGACCGACCCCACCCATCTGGAACATGAGCCACTGGACGACGCGCGAGCGGCCAAGTGCATCGCTCGGGATCAGCCGCCCCGCCTTCTCGGCCAGGTAGAGCATGATCGCTCCGGACTCGAAGACCGCGAAGCCACCCACCTCCCGATCGACGATCGCGGGAATCCGGCCGTTGGGGTTGATGCGGAGATAGGCCGGGGCTTTCTGCTCGCCCGCGATGAGATTCACCACATGCACCTCGTAGGGCATGCCGAGCTCCTCGAGGGTGATCGAAACCTTGTGCCCGTTCGGCGTGGGCGCCGTGTAGAGGTCGATCATCGGAGCGACATTGCGGCTTGGCAGCGGCACGTCAACTGGCCTAGAGAGACGCGATGCGTCTGCGGCAGGTCGCGCTCGTGGCTCGCGACTGCGAGCCGGTCGTGGAGGATCTCTGCACGGTCCTGGGGCTGGAGGTGTGCTACCACGACCCCGATGTCGGCGTTTTCGGGTTGCGCAATGCACTGCTCCCGGTGGGGCCGGATGCCTTTCTGGAAGTCGTCGCCCCGGTGCGGGCAGATACCGCCGCCGGACGCCGACTCGCGCGGCTCGGGGGACCGGGCGGCTACATGGTGATCGTGCAGACCGACGATCTGCACGCTGCGCGGGCGCGGGTCGCCACCCTCGGCGTCCGCATCGTCTGGGAGATCGCCCTCGAGGACGCCGCAACCATCCATCTGCATCCGAGCGACGTCGGCGGAGCGCTCCTGTCGATCGATGCCATGTCGCCTCCAGGCTCGTGGCGCTGGGCCGGCCCGGCATGGCAGCGTCACGTGCGTACGGAGCTCACGCGCGAGCTCCTCGGAGTCACGCTCGCCGTGCGCGACCCGGCGGCGGTGGCGACGCGCTGGGCCGGGGTGCTCGGCTGCGCAGCCGAGACCACGCGCGATGGTCAGCGGGCGATAACCCTCGCACCCGGGACGCTGCGCTTCGTGCCTTGCCCTGCCGAGGAGCCCGAGCGACTGGCCGGAATCACGCTACGCGTTGCCGACCCGAGCAGGGTGCACGCGCGAGCGCGCGACCGGGGCCTGCCGGCGCACACCCACGGCGTCAGGATCGCTGGAGTCGACTTCGACCTGGTCGCCTGAGAGGACCTCGGCATAGCGCGCGAGCGCTGCCTGCAGTTGTCGCGCCATGGCCCGGCGCAGCCCAGGGGGCGAGAGCACCTCGACATGCGGGCCGAAGCTCAGCAGCCAGCTGGCGAGCTCGGCGGTGCCGCGGACCCGGCAGCGCATCCGCATCGAGCCATCGGCCCGCGTCTCGAAGCGCTCGTCCAGTCCAAGTCGCCGCGCCCGGATAAGGATCGCCGCGTCCGGGTCGTGGATCGCCACCTCCACGGTCGTCTCCTCGCCCGCCATCAACCCGAAGACGCGGCGCCGGTGCCGCCGAGGATTCCAGCTCCGCGGATAGTCGAAGCGTTCGGCGAGCAGCGTGGCACGGCGAATGCGCTCGACGGCGAGGGTAATGATCCGGTCGTAGGTGTGACTGAATCCGACGAGGTAGAGCCCACCCCGATGCACGGCGAGCGTGTAGGGATCGAAGGGGTGCAGCCGGCCCTCCCCGCGCTTGCCCCGGTAGTCGATGCGCAGGCGTCTCTGGTCGACCAGCGCCCGCAGGATGACGTCGACCGTGGTTTCGTGACCGCGATACTCCTTCTCGGCGAAGGCAATCGACACCAGTTTGCGGTCGAGATGCGCCAGCCGCGCCTGCTGATCGGGGGAGAGCCCGGCCAGGCATTTCTCCCACACATCCGCGAGTCCGCTCTCGAGCACCGTGCCGCCGAGAAATCGCAGAACCGTGCGCGCGAGCTGGAGCGTGACCGCCTGGTACGTCCCCACCGCCAGAGTCCCCGTGCGCGGCCGCAACCGCGCCATCCGGCGATCGCCTCGGCGCACGACCTCGAGTCGCGACCGCCCGTCGGCGTCGACGAGGGCCTCGGCGCATTTCGCCAGATACCGGTCCACGGTCTTGCCGCTCACCGCGAGATCGCGGGCGATCGCCCGCACCTCCCATCCCCCGGGGCGAGCGTGCAGGCCATCGACGAGCCGCGCGAAGCGCTCGCCGGTCGCGTGCGTCAGCGCGGGTTTCCGGCCGTGCCGATCGAGCACCCGCACCACGCCCCGCTTCCCCACATGCCCTCCCCGCGTTTGTCGTAGCGCGCGACTGCTCGCGTCGCAATGCGCGCCCTGACGGACACGCTCGCGTCGCCGTCCCGTCCCCCCTGTGCCCGCGTTCCGACGATGGCGCGACGGCGTGCGATGGGTCATCCTGCCATCGATGGAAGCATCCGGGCCGAACGCCGAGCAGATCGCTTACTGGACCACGACCGCGGGCCCGAAGTGGGTCGCCTGGCAGGCGCTCCTGGACGCGCAAATCGATGCTCTCGGCCGCGCGGCCATGGATCTCCTCCCCCTCGCAGCGGGTGCGCGGGTGATCGACGTGGGCTGCGGTTGTGGACAGTCGGTGCTCGAGCTCGCCGAGCGCGTCGGCCCGCACGGGCACGTGCTCGGGGTGGACGTGTCGGCGCCCATGCTCGCGCGAGCCGCCGAGCGGGTGCGTGCGGCGGGCTACCGGCACGTCGAGCTGCGCGAGGCGGACGCGCAGACGCACGCCTTCGCCCCGGGCGCCGCGGATGCGGTGTTCTCCCGTTTCGGCGTCATGTTCTTCGCCGACCCCACGGCGGCCTTCGCCAATCTCCGTCGCGCGTTGCAGGCCGGGGGCCGACTGGCGTTCGTCTGCTGGCAGCCGCTCGAGCGGAATCCCTGGATGGCCGTTCCTCTTGCGGCCGCGGCGGCGCACCTCGCGCTGCCGCCCCCACCGCCAGCCGGGGCTCCCGGACCCTTCGCGCTCGGCGCGCGCGAGCGGATTACCGAGCTGCTGGCCGCAGCCGGCTTCAGCGACGTGCGCATCGACGGGTACGAGACGACCCTGCAGGTCGGAGGGACGGCCGACCTCGACGCCGTGACCGACTTCGTCCTGCAGCTCGGCGGGCCGCTCGCAACCGCCGTGCGCGAGGCGGCTGCGGACGTCCTGCCGCGTGTCCGGTCCGCCGTCCGAGCGGCGCTCGCCGCGTACTGGGACACGACCGGGGTGCGCATGCCGGCAGCGAGCTGGCTCGTCAGCGCGCGTCAGCCGTGAAGCCCAGAGCGTTCAGGGTGGACAGTCGGCGAGCGGAACGCTAGGGTCGGAGCCATGGGTGCCCGGTCGAGGCGGACACAGGGCCATCCGGCCGCCGAGCGGCCGGCGATCGGGACCGGGCGGCGGCATCGGCGGTCGCGGCCCGGTAGTGGGTCTCTTGGGGCCCGCTCTGGTCGGTCGCCGCGAGAAAGGAGGTGATCCAGTGGCGAGTTTCCCTACGGTGATCTGTGAGGTGGTGACCTCCTAGGGCGACCCTCGTGCGTCACCGGGTCACCCCCAGGGGGACCCAGGCACCACCGAGCCCCGACGGCGCCCGCAGTCACCGGCGGGCGCGATGCCTCGAGCGTCGCGATGCAGCCGTCGGGGCTCTTTCGTTCTTCGAGCATCGTGTCCGAGCATCGCTGACCAGGGACGACGGCACATGACGCTGGAGCAGCTCACCGTGCTCTCCACCACGCTCGTGGTCGCCAGCGGCCTCGCCCTGCTGGCGGGCTGGTACGCCATCCGCGGTCCGCGCGCGGTGGCGGCCCATCGCAATGCGATGCTGCTGGCCACCGTGCTCGCCGCGGGTTTTCTCGTCGCCTACGTGACGCGCTGGCTGCTCCATGGGGCGAAGCCCTTCGCGGGCACCGGGTGGTGGCGGATCCTCTATCTCGCCATCCTCGTGCCGCACGTGGTGCTGGCGATCGCCGTCGGGCCGCTCGCCCTGCGGCTCATCTGGCTGGCGCTCGCTCGCCGCGACTGGTCTGCCCATCGTCGGCTTGGCCGGATCACGGCGCCGATCTGGCTTGTCGTCGCCATCAGCGGATGGGCCGTCTACTGGATGCTCTATCGCCTGGGGTTCTGACGAGTTGCACTCGCGCGCCGTGCGTGGTTGGAGTCCGCCCGTGGCGAGTCGCGGTGGACCGGTGTTGTTGATCGACGACCACGAGGATGCCCGAGCGGCGCTCGCGCTCGTGCTGGAGACCGCCGGCTTCACGGTCGTCGATGCGCCGAGCGCGGAGCTCGCGCTGGCGCGGATCGCCGAGGGCCTCGAACCCAGCCTCGTCCTGCTGGATCTCGGCCTGCCGGGGATGAGCGCACGGCGTTTCGAGGAGACGCTGCGTGCCGAGGGGCGGCGTGCCGCGATTCCCCTGATCGTCCTGTCCGGGGATGGCTGGATCCGGGAAAAGGCTGCGCTGCTCGGCGCGAGTGACTGGATCGAGAAGCCCGTGGAGGTCGAACGCCTTCTCGAGGTGGTCGCGCGGCACTGTGCGCGAGGCTGAGCTGTTCGCGGTCGAGCGCGAGCCGCGCACCCTCGGTCACGGTCGCCTCACCGTCCTGCACGATCCACTCCCGGGGCCCCTGACGGCCATTGCGGTGGCCATCCGCGCAGGTTCGCGCTTCGACGGCCGCTCGCCGGGCATCGCCCACATGACCGAGCACATGCTCTTCCAGGGCACGACGTCGATGGATCAGGTCGCGCTCAATCGCCGCGCCGGCGAGCTCGGAGGCGAGCACGATGCCGACACCGGGCACGAAGACATGACGCTGCACATCGAGGTGTTCAACGACGACTTCGAGGACGCGTTGGCGTTGCTGGCCGAGCAGCTCTTTCGCAGCACGGTCCCCGAGGATTGCTTTGGCAAGGAGCGCCGCGTGGTCATCGACGAGATTCGCGGCCGCCAGGAAGACCCCGCGAACGCTCTGCACGAAGCCGCGTGGCGACGATTCTTCGGGGGATCACTCGCCCATCCGATCTGCGGGACGATCCAGAGCCTCCGCCGGATGACGCCCGGGTGCGTGCGCCGGTTCCTGCGCCGGCACTTCACCCCGGCGAACATGGTGCTCGCGGTCGTCGGCGGGACGTCCCCCGCGCGCGTCCGCCGCGCCGTCCGCCGACTCTTCCCGGCGCACGGCCCGCCGCGGCCGCGGCCGCCCGCGCGTCCGGGGCACGGCACGACGGGCTTCCTGCGCTTCCACCGGCGCGATCTCGCGCAGACCTATCTCGTCCGCCTCGCGGCAGCGCCGAGCGACCCGCGCACCGTGCTGGCGCTCTCGCTCGCCGTGGAGATCGTCGGTGCCGACCCCGATGCCCGCCTCTTCCAGGAAATCCGCGAACGGCTCGGCCTCGGATACGATCTCGGCGCGAGCGTGGAGCACGGCAGCGACTGGGCTGTGCTCGTCGTATCGGCGAGCGCAGCTCGAGACCACGAGCGGCGGTTGCGCACGACCATCGAGCGTACCTGCGCGGACGCCGCGCAGGGGTTCTCGCAGGAAGAATTCGATCGCGCACGGGCGAAGGTCCGCTACCGCTTTGCCCGCCTCGCCGACTCCCGCCTCGAGCGAGCGCTCGCCCACGCAGGCCGAGCCGTCTGCGGGCATCCCTCGCTGGCGGCTTCGGCGAGGATCCTGGCGACCCTCGAGCGGGCAGAGGTCGAAACGGCATGGCGCGGAACGCTCGCGGCACCGACCCTGACGGCCATCATGACCGGATGAGCGCGAGCGCGGAACGGTGGCCCCGGCGCCCAGCGCGCGCCGGTCGTGGGGCGCTCGTCGCAGCCCTGGCCATGAGCTGCGTGCTCGCCTTCGCCCCGCAACGGGCGTCGAGCACCCCACCCATCGTACCGCTCGGGCCGTGTGGCCCCATCCAGCGGACACACGAGGCGGTCGAGCTGCGCGGCATGCGGCTGCGCCGGCTCGTGGGCACCCCCCTCGAGCGCCTCGGGATGATTGCCTGGCGCGATGGTCGCCCCGAGCCGATCCCCTTCCAGGTGGACGAGCGCATCGCCTCGCACCTGGTCATGAGCGTCGGCGGCACGCTCGAGGAGGACGATACGCCCGGCATCCTCGACGAGGACGATACCGTGGTCTTCATGGCCTGCGACGCCGGCCAGCGCGCCCCCTCGGGCACGCCCCCTGCCGCCGAGGGCCGGGAGATCCGGATCGACGATGCCCGGACGGGAGCCACCGCCTGGGTCTACCTCGTCGTGAGCGACACGCCCCCGCGGAGCGATCGTCGCTACGTCCGCTACGATCCCGCGCAGGACATCGTCTCGACATCGCGTTGGCGCATCGGCTGCGTCGAAGCCCTGCCCTCGTACTTCTCGCTTGCGCTGAGCGGCGTGCCCGGGCCAAACATCGTCGACGGTCTCCGCCTGCGTGCGGAGGCCGTGCTTCGCGGCAACCTCGTGCGCTGGTCGATCAGCGAGCGCGACGGACGCAACGGACTGGTCGGCTGGCGCGAGGGGCCCATTCGCGTGATTCGTCGCTCCCGCCACGAGGTCGAGATCGGCCTCGGGATTCACCTGACGGCCGGCATTCTCCACAGCCTGTTCTACGCCGAGCATGTTCTTGCGCCAGGCAGCTTGAAGCTGCCCTTCTCGCCCAGTGTCTTCTTCCGTGAGATCACCGCGGTCGGGGGCGTGGATCTGCAGGGGCTCGAGGGTTGGCGCTACCTGGCGCCCGGGGTCGCGCCGCCTGGCCTGGCCATCGACGGCCGCATGGACGGGACAGAGCAGGGGTATGCGGGGCGTGGTCGCTGGTTCGCTCTGACGAGGCCGAGCGAAGCGCTCCTCGTGGCCGTCACGATGAGCCCGGAGCTCGAACGCGCTCTGCCGCTGGACCTCGTGTACCTCGACGATGCCACGCGCACGGCGCCTCCCGAGCTCGTTCCAGGCAGCGTACCCTTCGTCGGGCTCCGCGCTCGAGCCGTCGAGCGCCTGTCCGCTGGCCGGTATCGTTTCCAGCTGCGCATCCTCGCGCTCCCCGGATGGGAGCCGGGCGCCGAGGAGCTTCGGCTTCGCGAGATGGACATGCCCCTTAGCGCGGCAGTCAGCATCCCGCGCGATTTTCCGGCGCGCTCGCGACCGCGCAACGATCGACCGGAGGGCCCGTGAGGACGCGCCCCGTCGTCTACCGTCCGAACAGCGCCCGCAGTCGCTCCCGCGCTCGCTCGTCGAGACCGCGCAGCGGCTGCCGATCGCCGCTCGAGTGGTTGGCCACCGTTCCGGCCTCGACGTTCACGCGCAGCCGATCGCCCGTGCGGAAGGCCGCAGGCGCATCCACGGCGAACGCCGGAACGCCTGCAGCCAGCAGCGCCTCGTCGAAGCCGCTGGCATAGCTGGCTGCGAGCACGGCCACGAACCCCGCCGCCGCCAACGCCCGGGCCGCCGCGGCAGCTCCCTCGCCGGCGCCGAGACCGTGGCCGGCGACGAGCACGTCGCCGACCGCAAGTCGCCCGGCCAGCGACGCATCGATGTCTGCGAACAACACGCTTCGCGCTGCGACCGGGTCGAGCGCTCGAAAGCGCGCCGGGAGAATATCGGCCGCCGCCAGCCCATCCGCGAAAGCCCAGACGCGGCCCGCGATCGGGGGAACGGAGGGCTCGCGCGCTTCCGCTGTCGCAACCTGGGGGCGCTGCGCCTCCGCCCCCATCGCTCACCGTCCGCCGCTGGCGGAGGCCGGGACCGTGAACTGCCAGCGTCCACTGGCACGCACGGTCACCAACCGCCCCGGATGGCGCATGATGATCCGCGCCTCGTCCGCCGTGATCTCGCGTCCGAAGATGCGGTAGGGCGCCCCATCGACCGCGTGCTGGTTGTTCGCCCACGCCGCGAACTCTTCGGGGCGCGGCGCACGTCCGAGCGCGACGGCACACTGTCGCACCACGAAGCCGAGCATGATGCGCAGCGGCTCAGGAGACGTGCTCATGGCATCGTCTTTTGTTCCACGAGGCTCCTTGGAGGGTCAAGGTGATTCCGCCGCTGCCCGGGCCCGAGCGCGACTTGACTCCGCGCCGCCGCGTCGTCATCACGAAAGCGTGACTTTGCACGGCCCCGCTCCCGCGGGCCGCCCCTTCGAGAGTTTCGATCTTCCGGAGCCGGTAATGGTGGGGATTCGCGCCGCCGGCTTCACGCACTGTACACCGATCCAGGAGCGGGTGCTGCCCCTCGCGCTCGCCGGGCGCGATGTGGCGGGGCAGGCGCAGACGGGCACGGGCAAGACGGCGGCCTTTCTCATCGCGACGTTCACGCGACTGATCCGTACGCCGAGCGAGCCGCGCGCGGCAGCCCCCCGTGCCCTCGTCATTGCCCCCACGCGAGAGCTCGTGGTGCAGATCGCGGAGGAGGCTCGCGTCCTCGGCCAGGGCACCGGGTTCGTGGTCCATGCCGTCTACGGCGGGGTCGATTATCGCAAGCAGCGCGACGAGGTTTCGGGTCCCGTCGACCTGCTCGTCGGCACGCCCGGTCGCCTGATCGACTACCACAAGCAGCGCGCCTATGCGCTCGGCCATGTCGAAGTCCTGGTCATCGACGAAGCCGATCGGATGTTCGACATGGGGTTCATCAAGGACCTGCGCTGGCTGCTCCGGCGCCTTCCTCCCTGCGAGCGACGGCAGTCCCTGCTCTTCTCGGCCACGCTGAGCCACGCCGTGATGGAGCTCGCCTACGTGTTCCTCGACGATGCGGAGCGCGTCGAGGTCGCGCCGGAGCAGGTGACGGCCGAAAAGATCGCTCATCGCGTCGTCCATGTCGGGCTGGAGGAAAAGCTGCCGGTTCTCGTCGGCCTTCTGCGCGGCGAGGCCCGTGCGCGGACCCTGATCTTCGTCAACATGAAGCGCACGGCCGAGCGCCTCGAGCGGATCCTGGAGGCGAACGGCTTCCACGCCGCCGCCATCACGGGCGATGTCGATCAGCGCCATCGCCTGCGGATCCTGGCCGAGTTCAAGAGCGGTCGCCTCCCCATCCTCATCGCGACGGACGTGGCTTCGCGCGGACTGCACATCGACGGCGTCGCGCATGTCATCAACTACGACCTGCCGTTCGACGCCGAGGATTACGTGCACCGCACGGGCCGGACGGCCCGAGCGGGAGCGTCCGGAACAGCGATCAGCCTGGCCTGCGAGGATTACGTACACACCCTCGAGGACATCGAACGATACATCGGCTTCAAGATCCCCCACGAGCTTCCCGACGACCACCTCCTTGCGACCGAGGTCAAGCCTCCATCCCGCCGTGCCCCACACCCTTCCGAAGGCGCCCGCTGCCAGGGGAGCGCCGAGGCGAAGACCTCCGGCCGAAGCTCGCGCTCGCGTCGCCGCCGCGGTCCGGCGCGCGCCGGGGCCCCCGTCCCCAGCTGATGCGGGCCGGTTCTCCGGCGGCTCAGGTCACGGGCGTCCTAGCCGGCACCACCCAGACGGGACAACGCGCCGCATGGACAACCGCACGCGTCGTGTCGCGCGTGAACAGGTGCCGGAAGACATCGCGTGCGTGCTCGCCGAGGACCGCGAAGGACGGGCGCGTCTCGTCGAGCTGCGCGAGAATCTCCGCGACCGGCGTGCCTCGCCGGACGCGGACCGTCACGCGATGGCGCAGATCGTCGGGAACCGATGCCGTCAGCCGGGCTTCTGCAGCCGCGACCGCTTCGACCGTCTGTCCGTGGGTTGCGGCGAGCACGTGCAGGAGCACGAGCCGAAGCGACAGGTCCCGCGCGAGGCCGCACGCATAGTCGATGGCATGCTGCCCGGTCGCCGAGAAATCCGTCGGCACCACGACGTCGGCTGGTTCGTCGCCCTGGAGGCGGAACCGCGCAGCGGCGTCGCTGCCGTCGTTGAAGGTCAGGACGGGGCAGGGAGCCTGTGCGACCACCCGTTCCGCCACGGACACATGGTCGGGCGTGCTCCAGCCATGGCTGCCGAGCACGATGAGGTCGGCGGGGAGGCGTTCGGCGAGCGAGAGCACGACCATGCCGACCGGCCCTGTGCTCACCGTGCCCTCGACCGGAACGTCGGAGGGCACGGTCGCGAGCAGCTGCTTCATGCGCCGCTCTGCCTCGGCCTCGGAATATCCCTCCGTCACGTGCGTCGACTCCCAATCCCATTTGCGTGCCATGCCCGGGGCGATGGCCGCGCGGTTGTGGTGCAGCACCAGTCGCGCCCCGAAGGCGCGGCCCACCTGGACGGCGATGTCGATCTCCTGTCCCGAGAGATCCGAGAAGTCCACAGGACACAGGACGGTTCGGATGCGCATGGCATTCCGGGATTCGCAGGCATCGTGCCACTCCGCAAGCCCCCGATCCGCGGCCCGGCTCAGCGTGGCCGCGGTAGGGGAAGTGGGCAGAGGTGCACGGCCAGCGCGGGATGTCGCGCTATGACACGGTCGAATCCCCGCAGGATCTGGACCGCCAGATCGACGCGCTGGACCCACTCCCGGGGCGTGTCCTGCCGCCGTCGCCATTCGGCGAGGCCGAGCCGATCGACGACCTCGGGGAAGCGATCGGGCGTCTCCCACTCGAGTCCCCGGCATTCCAGATACGCCGCCCGAGGGCACAGAATGGCGAACCACGCGACCAGCTCGCCGTAGATCGCCCCGCCCTCCGCCCGTACCTGGCCGAGAAGCGCGGCCGCCGTCTCGCGGTCCACGACGAAGGAGGGCACGAGGAAATCGGCCCGCTCGCGAAGACCAAGGCGCCGGGCGAACAAGCTGTTCACCACCTCCTCGGTCGCGACGAGCGGACGGTGATGGGTGGCGTGCGCCCGACGCGTCCGTCCGATCCAGAGCGGAGCGTGCGCACTGCCGAGCTGCGTCACGGTCCCGAGCTCGCCGGGCGCCACCGCGGCCCAGTGCAGGGCCCGGTCGAAATCGAGGTAGTGGACGCGCGCGGTCCCCTCGCTCAGCGCCGCGCGGAGCGCACGACGGTAGAGGGGTCCGCGGCGGTTTGCCCGTGGCGTACCCGCGTGAATCCCCGCCTTCTGGAGCGCACGCACCATGCGCTCTGCCGTAGGGGGGCTCGTCGCCACGGCCAGCACACGATACGCGCGGCACAGCATCGGTAGGGCGCGCTCGAGGAGCCCGAGAAGCGCACCTGACGGATCGTGGAGCGTCGCGGCCAGCGCCAGATCCGTCTCAGCAGCCATCGCTGCGACTCCTCATTCCGGACACCGCATGCTGCAATGCGGTCAGGGTGCGAAACCCCTTCCTCATCGGGGAGCGGCTGTACCTGCGGCCTCTCGAAGAAGCCGATGCCGCCGTGTGCCATGCGTGGTTGAACGACCCCGAGGTCCGCCGCACCCTGCGGCTGCGCAGCGTACCGCACACCGAGGCATCCGTCCGCGAGCTGCTGCGTCGCCACGACCCGCGGCGCGACCAGGCCTTCGCCATTGTCCTGCGCGGTGACGACATCTACGTCGGCAACTGCGGTCTGTATGCGATCGACCCGATCGATCGCGTGGCCCGACTCGCGATCGTGATCGGGCGCCGCGACCAGTGGGGGCGGGGCTTCGGCAGCGAAGCCGTGCGCCTCCTCTGCCACCACGCCTTCGACAGCCTCGATCTCCGCAAGGTCACGTTCGCCTGTTTCGCCACCAACGATCGCGGCATGCACCTCGCGCGGCAGCTCGGCTTCGAGCTCGAAGGCCGCCTGCGCGAGCAGATCTACGTCGAGGGCCAGTGGGTCGACGAGCTGCTCTTCGGTCTTCTCCGCAGCGATCTCCGCGCCTGGTCGTAACGGCTCTGCCTCAGCCGAGCTGTGCCGCCACGACTCGCCCGAACCAGGCCAGGCGATCGAGATACTGAGCGAAACTCGAGGCCTCGAACCCGACCTGGAAGCCCGAGGCTCCGGCATCCACCCAGCGCTCGACCTCCCCCAGGACGGCATCGCTCGCGGCATCTTCCGCGACGGCGAGCGGGGCGATCACCTCGAAGTCGCCGGTCCGCCCGGCCGCCTGCCGATAGTCCCGCGCCGTAGCCACGAGGCTTGCCAGCGCCTCCGGCGTGAGCTGCCAGGGGATGAAGCCTTCGCCCAGCAGCGCCGCCCGCCGGAGCGCGGCGCGTGAGTTGCCGCCAACCCAGAAGGGCGGTCGCGGTCGTTGCACGGGGCGCGGGGCGACCTGGACATCGCGAAAAGCCACCGTCTCGCCAGCGAAGGTCGCCACCTCCTCCTCCCAGGCCACGGCCAGTGCTCGGAGGAACTCGTCGGTCCGCGCCCCCCGCCGTGCGTACTCCGTCCCCAACGAGACGAACTCGGGCTTCAGATGCCCCGCGCCGACCCCGAGGATCAGGCGGCCGCCGGAGAGGCGGTCGAGCGTGCCGAATTGCTTGGCCACCACGAGCGGGTGCCGGTAGGGCACGACGAGCACGTGCGACAGGAGGCGGATGAGCCGGGTCGCCCCCGCCACGAAGGCAAGCGTGCTTCCGGCATCGAACCACACCGCACCCATGGCAGGCACCCGCGAGCGGGGGATCGCCGGGTGGTCGCTGCACGCGACCCACTCGAAGCCGGCCGCTTCTGCCGCCCGCGCTGCCTCGAGAAGTTGTGGGCCGTCGATGGCCTCCTCCCAGGGGCGAACACGACTCGGGATCTGCTGGACCCCGGGCAGTCCGATCCCGAAGTGCAGGCGCCGCCGCATCGCAGCCGCGCTCAGTGCGAGGGCGCCTCGCCCGCGAGCGCCTGGCGAATCTGCTGAATCGCCGGCCCCATCTCCCGTCCCTGAGGGAGCTGGGTGATGTCGATCCCGAGCCGGTTCATGAGCACGGGATAGGATTCGATAGGGCCGATCGCTTCTGGCTGCTCGAGCGGCGGAATCCGCGCGAGGGCACGCTCGACGAACGGGGCCAGGGCCTCGGCCTTCTGCCGGGCGCGTGCCTCGTGCCGCTCCTTGAACCCGGGCTGGACCTCGGCCGCGAAGAGCTCGAGCGCCGCGCAGATATCCTCGTGGCGGTTTCTTCCCCCCTGTTGAATGAAAATCACCTGGTCGACACCGACCTGCTCGAAAGTTTCGAGATTCGCTCGGACCTCGTCGGGGTTGCCGATCCCGCCTGTCGGCATCATGGGGAACGGTGGAGCATTCCGAAAGGCCTGCCAGATATCCGTGCGCCCGGGTTGGTGCGTCCCCGTCAGGTAGTAATGGGCGAGCGCGTAGCCAAAAAACTTGAAGCCCTCGAGGCCCTGACGCACGGCCGTCTCGCTGTCGCGGTGGCACATGAAGCCCGTCACCATGGCGATGTTCGGATTGACGGAGCGGCCGATGGGCGTGCACTCCCGCTTGAAGGTCTCGTAGTATTCGTCCACCCAGTAGCGGGCCTCTGCCGGGTCGACGAACGCGAAGGTCAGGGCTCCCATCCCGAGGCGTGCCGCCAGCTTGATCGTGTCCCGATTCGAGCACGCGACCCACAAGGGCGGATGCGGTCGCTGGAGGGGCTTCGGGACCACGTTCCGGCACGGCATCGCAAAATACTTGCCCGCGTACCCTGGGTACGGCTCCATCGCCAGCATCCGACATGTCTCGCGCACGGCCTCTCCCCACGCCTCGCGCTTCTGCATGTAGCCGACGCCGAAGCCTTCGAGCTCGAGTCGCGAGCTGGATTCGCCCGTGCCCCACTCGACCCGTCCGTCGCTGACGAGGTCGAGGGTGGCGATCCGCTCGGCGACCCGGGCCGGATGATTGTAGGCTGGGGGCATCAGCGTGATCCCGTGGCCGAGGCGGATGCGCTTCGTCCGCTGGCTGCACGCGGCAAGGAATACCTCGGGGGCGGACGAGTGGGAGTATTCCTCGAGAAAGTGGTGCTCGACCTCCCACGCGAAGTCGATGCCGAGACGATCAGCCAGCTCGACCTGCTCGAGCGCCTCCTTGAATAGCCGGTGCTCGTCGTCCGCGCTCCAGGGCCGCGGAATCTGGTGCTCGTAAAAGATGCCGAACTGCATGCGTCCGCCTCCTTCAGCTCACGGATCCCCAGTGTCGCGCCCGTCCTGGTCCCGCCGTCCACGGCCGATGCCCGCGAGCCTCCCGAGCTCGTCCGCAAGGGCATCGAGATCGATGGCCGCGGGCTCCAAAAGCCATTGCACGAGAATCCCGTCCTGCACCGCGAGCGAGATGGTGGCGAGGCGCGCACACTGCGCTGGATCGCGGACAACCTGCCGCAATCCGACAGCGTAGAGCTCACGAATGCGACGATACAGGCGCTGCAGCCGCTCGCGAAGCTCGGGGTGGCCCTCGAGGCTCTCGAAGGCGAGGTACGGGATCAGGCGCCGCAGCTCCGGCCGCCGGCGCAATGCATCACTGAAGAACCGCCAGGTCGCTTCCGCTCGCTCGGGAAGGGTGGGAAGCGCGAGAATCCGGGCGGCGGGACCCTCCGCCACCTCGTCGAACACGCGCTCCGCCACGCGGAGGAGGAGCTCCTCCTTCGAGCCGAAGTGCCAGAGGATGGAACTCTTCGCGACGCCGACCTCCTCGGCCAGGGCGTCGAGCGATGTCCCCTGAATGCCCCGTGCGGCGAGGAGCCTGACGGTGGCCTGGAGAATGGCCTCTTCGGTCCGGACCCCGCGCGCCTGGCGGGACCGCCCCCGCCCACGCGATGGACGCACGGCCCTCGCTGGTCTCGAGGTCCCCACCGTTCGCGTCGGGTCCATAAATCGCCTGACCAGTCAGTATAATTTTGCCACCCCGCCCGTCAATCGACGAGCTCGCCTTACCCCGCAGCCGAGGGGGTACGCGCTTTTTCACCCCTGCATCGATCCCAGTGCCCCGAGCGCTGCTGCCCGGCGGATAGTGGAGAACCATGGATAGGTCAGCGATATCTCCCAGAATGCGCGAGTCGTGCATCACGGTGAGCGTGTAGTCGACGGAACAGGAGATTTGCGCCGCCACGTGACCTGAGGGTGCGCCCGACGTGGGGAGCGGTCGGTCTCGCGACCCGAGCTTCGCGAGCTCGGCCGCGCTGGGACGCGACAGGAAAGGCCGTATCCTGCTCTTCGCCGGCCCTGAGATCGCAGAAGCCTGGCTCGATATCGGCTCCGGGTGGTTCAGCGGCTGCGAGGTCGCCGCTGCCTACTTCGGCTCGAAGCTCATGATCCCAAAGACCAGGACTTTGGGGCATCGGCCCGATCCTTCACCGCTCGGCTGCGCTACCTGATCGCCAAGCGACCCTCGGAATCGCCACTCAGGGCCTGGACAGGCCACGCAGCGCTGTCCGCCGTCACGGAATTTTTACACTTGCGTCACAGCACAGGGGGAAAGCCTCTGGCAGCATCGCGAAGTAGGGTCGTACGGATCCCTCATGGCGCAGGAAGCGTTTGGATCATTCACGCATTACGGCGAGTCTGCCGAGAAGAGCAGCTGGTTCTCCTCGCTGCTCGCCTCGTCGGCGATCTACGTGATTCTGGGGTTGCTCGTTCTCAGCATCCCGGTCACCAAGCACATCGTCGAGACGCGCCGACCCGTGCAGGTCAAGTTCGTCCAGCGCGTGGTGAAGGCGCCGCCACCGATCGAAGTGCCCAGGATCGAGCAGCCTGTACAAGCGCCCGTGACGGCGCCGCGGGCGCTGACCGAGCCCAAACCGGCCGCGGCAGCCGCGGCCCCGATCGTCCGTCCGGATCAAAAGATCCGGCGCCTCGAGGCTCCTCCCCCGCCGAAGGAGCTGACCGCACCCAAGGAAATGCCAAAAGAACAGGCGCCGGAGGCCGATCCCGAACTCGACAAAGGCATCGCCGTGTGGGGTGACGGCACCAGGGGTGACGTCGCGGGCCTCGAGGGCGGCGTCATTGGCGGCCTGGCGGGGGGCATGGTGGGTGGCGGGATCATGGCCGTGCCTGAAGACGGCGATCCCCCCGTACCCTCGCCGCGCAACCCGAAACCCGAATATCCCGCCGAAGCTCTCCGAGACAAGCGCACGTCGACCGTGGTCCTCGCGGTCATCGTGCTCGCGGACGGGAGCGTCGGCGAGGTCGGAGTGCTGCGCGGCGAGGAACCCTTTGCGAGCGCGGCCCTGACAGCGGTCAAGCGTTGGCGTTACGAGCCGGCGCGCTGGAAAGGACAGCCAATCACGGTGTACCGGGTTGTCGAAATTCCCTTCCGGCTCACGGGCTAAGGGCCTGCCTCCCGAAGCAACTCGACATTCGTCGACCGACGACGAGAAAGGGATCGTCCATGGGGTTCAGCTTTAGCGAAATGTGGTCGCACATGGGGTGGCCTGCCCTCATCGTGGCGGGCATCCTCTTGCTGATGGGCCTCGCATCGCTCACCGTATTCATGGAGCGACTGTTCACGCTGAGGCGTTCGCGCATCCAGTCCCGGCGCTTTGCCGCGCAGAGCGGAGCCCACCTGGGGGCTGACACGATCGACACTGTGATCGAGGAAGCGGACAGGTTCCCCGCGGGAAGGCTGCCCCGCCTCGTCAAGGCCGCCCTCACCCACTACCGGCATGCGCACGAGACCGCTGACGTCTCCTCGCTGCGGCCTGTCGAACGGACGCTCCGCTTCATGGAGCGCTATCTCGACGATATGGGTGCCGATCTCCGCCGCGGCCTCCCAGTGCTGGCTTCGGTGGGCTCGGTCGCGCCCTTCGTTGGATTGCTCGGCACCGTGCTCGGGATCATCACCGCATTCCAGGGGATCGCCCAGAGCGGCTCGGGAGGCCTGTCGTCGGTGTCGGCAGGGATCTCGGAGGCCCTGATCGAAACAGCGCTCGGACTCGCCGTGGCGATTCCCGCCGTGCTGGCCTTCAACTTCCTCTCGACGAAGATCGGCCATCACGAAGCAGCGCTCCGGGCAGCAGCGGGCGAGTTGCTCGATACGCTCGAGGGCTGGGAAGAAGAAGTCCAGGAGCAGAGCCGCCGCGGCGAGCAGTCGTCCACACAACGCGGATTGCAGATCGGACATGCCTAAGTCGCGCCGGGTCGGCATCGAGCCCGACATGAACGTGACCCCTCTGGTCGACGTCGTGCTCGTGCTGCTCATCATCTTCATGGTCGTGGCGCCGCAGCTCGAGCGCGATGTCGCCGTCAACCTGCCGGGCATCTTCAACGTCGATCCGGAAGTCGAGGGGAATCTCAATCCCATCGAGGTGACGGTGGCGCAGCCCGGGACCTTTCACATCGACGAGCGGCAGTTCGATCTTGAAGCGGCGCTGGCCTACCTCCGCGAACAGGCCAGCTTCGACCCCAACCGACGCTTGCTGCTGCGCGCCGACGCCGGGCTGCAGTACGGCGAGATCCGACAGTTCATGTCACGAGTGCAGGCGCTGGGATTTCCGGGGCTAAACTTCATGGTCGGGGAACGGCACCGCGAAGGGGCCGTGCGTGCAACCGCGGACTACAGCACGCTCCTCCCGCCCCAAGCGCAAGACCCCGCCCCCCAGGAGGGGGACCCAATGGTCGAGCCCGCTCCCGAAAGCCCTCCTGCAGAGCTTCCCGGCGGTAGCGACGGAAACTGACCCATGGCCATGACCGTCGGTACGGGCACCGCGAAAACGGTGACCCCGAACATCAATGTCACGCCGCTCGTCGACGTGGTGCTGGTCCTGCTCATCATCTTTCTCGTCGTCACGCCGCTGATGAGCAAAACCTTCTGGGTGCATCTCCCCAAGCAAGAGAAGGAGGAGGTCGAGCCGGAGCAGCTCGATGACGAGCCGCCCCCGCTGGTCCTGAAGGTCGGCGCGGATCGCACCATCGAGGTCAACGGGGCGCCGGTGTCGCTCGAGGAATTGCCCGAGCGCCTCAAGCGAATGTTCGCCGCGCGGGACGACCACATTCTCTTCTTCGATGCCGAGGATGCCGCCGGCTACGGCTTCGCCGTAGAAGTGCTTGATCTGGCACGGGAAGGTGGCGCCGTGACCATCGCGCCCCTCGTCCAGCCCGTGGAGGCCGGAGCGGAGGTGGCGCCGGAGGGAGAGCCGGCAGCAACCGCTCCCGAGGAGGCGGTGGCCGCCGATCAGTGACCTCGGTTCTCGTCCGCCTCGCACACGAGCGTGCTTCGTGAACGGCAGGCGAGGCCGTCCGAGCAGGATGCGTAACCGTTTTGTCATCTGCCCGTCATGAACGCCCAGTACCGTCGTCCCCTGTCGCGTGGCACGTTCTCGGGCGTCGCGGAGGTTGTATGCCCTTCTTGTCGGTCGCGCTGGCCCTGACGCTGGCCCTGGTCACCTGCGAGGCGCGGGCCGCTTCGCTGGAAGGTCGTGTGGCAATCGACGGCTCGAGCACCGTCTACCCCATCAGCGAGGCCGTCGGCGAGGAGTTCCAAAAAGCCCATCCCCGCACGAAAGTGACGATCGGTATCGGCGGCACGGGCGGGGGGTTCAAACGCTTCTGCAATGGGGAAACGGACATCTCCAACGCCTCCCGACCGATCAAGCAGAGCGAGATCGAAGCCTGCGCCGCCAAGAAGATCGAGTACATCGAGCTCCCCGTGGCCTACGACGGCCTGGCCGTGATGGTGCATCCCACGAATACCTGGGCGGCGTGCATGACCGTGGCTGAGCTCAAGAAGCTGTGGGAACCCGAGGCGCAAGGCAAGATCACGAAGTGGAGCCAGGTCCGCGAGGGCTGGCCCGACAAGCCCATCCACCTCTTCGGCGCGGGAGTCGATTCCGGCACCTACGACTACTTCACCGAGGCCGTGGTCGGGAAGCAGCACGCGAGCCGCGGCGACTTCCAGTCCAGCGAAGACGACAACGTGCTCGTGCAGGGCATCGCCAACGATCCCCTCGCGCTCGGCTTTTTCGGCTACGCCTACTACGCCGAGAACAAGGAGAAGCTGAAGCTCGTCGCCATCGACGATGGGGACGCGTCGAACGGCGCGGGCTGCATCCTGCCGAGCCCGGAGACGGTCGAACGCGGAACCTATCAGCCCCTGTCACGACCGCTGTTCATCTACGTCCGAGCGACGCGCGCGGACGACCCCGCCGTCCGGGCCTTCGTCGAAACGTACCTCGACCGGGCCCCCGAGCTCGTCTCCGACGTGGGCTACATCCCCCTCGGCCGAGAAGCGTACGCCCTCGTGAAGCAACGCTTCGTCGAGCGCAAGACCGGCACCCTCTTCGCCACCTCGTCGCAGGTCGGCATGACCATCGCCCAGCTCCTCGCGCGGGAGCGCGGCAACTGACCGCCGACGTGTTCTGGGCGTGAGCGGGACAGAGCAGAACCTGGACATCGCAGCGGCACCGGCCACGGCCGCGCGGCCAGTCTTTCGTTTCCAGGCCTCGGCGGCAGCCCCTCGAGCGCCGCTCGAGCACCGTTCTGCACGGCGCCGGACCCTGGCGATTCCCCGCCGTCGGTCCATGCAGGCAGCCGTCGAGGGCGCGATCCGCGCGGTGCTCGCGGCCTGCAGTGCGCTGTCGATCCTGACCACCGCCGGGATCATCGGTGTACTCGCCTTCGAGACACTGGCCTTCTTCCAGGAAGTGTCGCTGTGGAACTTCCTCACCGACACGCAGTGGACCCCGCTGTTCGCGGAGAAGCACTTCGGCATTCTCGTGCTCGCATCCGCCACCTTCCTGACGACGGCGATCGCGGTGGCTGTCGCACTGCCCATCGGGCTGATGGCCGCCATCTATCTGAGCGAATTCGCGACCGAGCGCGTGCGACGCGTGATCAAGCCGATCCTGGAGATCCTCGCGGGGATCCCGACGGTGGTCTACGGCTATTTTGCCCTGCTCTTCGTCACGCCGCTGCTCAAGCATCTCCTGCCGTCGATTTCCGGATTCAACGCGCTCAGCGCCGGGCTCGTGATGGGCGTGATGATCATCCCGCTCGTGTCCTCCCTGTCGGAAGATGCCCTCTACGCGGTGCCGCAAAGTCTGCGCGACGGCTCGTACGCGCTCGGCGCCACGCGGGTGCAGACGGCCACGCGCGTCGTGGTGCCCGCGGCGCTCTCGGGGATCGTGGCGTCCTTCATCCTGGCCATCTCCCGGGCCATCGGCGAGACGATGATCGTGGCCATCGCCGCCGGCCAGAGCCCCCGCCTCACGCTCGATCCCCTCGTGCCCGTCGCGACAATGACCGCCTACATCGTCCAGGTGAGCCTCGGCGATGTCCCGACCGGAACGCTCGAATTCAAGACGATTTTCGCCGTCGGCATGACCCTCTTTCTCTTGACCTTGGGCCTCAACATCCTCAGTCACCGCTTCGTGATGCGGTATCGCCAGAAATACGAATGACGAGCCGGCCGACGACCTTCCGTGGAGCCACCGGCGGCCGGCGTCTCCGCGATCGGGCGTTCGAGATCGCGGGGCTGGCCTGCACGCTGTTCGGCCTCGTCGTGCTGGCCACCCTGGTGATCGACGTGCTCGTGGACGGGCTCCCCCGGCTATCCTGGCAGTTCCTCACCTCCTTCCCCTCCCGCAAGCCCGAGGAGGCCGGCATCCTCTCGGCGCTCGTCGGCTCCATCTGGCTGATGGGTCTGACGGCGGTCTTCGCCTTTCCCGTTGGCCTGGCCACGGCGATCTACCTCGAAGAGTATGCCGAGCCCGGCCGCCTCCAGCGGCTGATCGAGATCAACATTGCCAATCTCGCGGGTGTCCCCTCGATCATCTACGGCCTGCTCGGGCTCGAGATTTTCGTCCGGGTGATGCACCCGATCACCGGCGGGCGCAGCGTGCTCGCGGGATCGCTCACCATGGCGCTGCTCGTCATGCCGATCGTCATCATCGCGTCGCGGGAGGCCATCCGGGCGGTTCCCGAATCGCTACGCCTGGGCGGTCTCGCGCTCGGCGCCACGCGCTGGCAGGTGATTCGCACCCTCGTCCTGCCGGCAGCCCTCCCCGGTGTGCTCACCGGCACTATCCTCGCCCTCGCACGTGCGGTCGGCGAGACCGCGCCGCTTATCACGATGGGCGCGCTCACCTTCATCGCCTTCCTGCCCGAGCTCGGTCTGCAGGGCCTCCAGAGTCCCTTCACCGTTCTGCCGATCCAGATCTTCAACTGGGTGTCGCGGCCCCAGGCGGGGTTTCACGTCAACGCCGCGGCAGGCATCATCGTGCTCCTCGCCCTCCTGCTGGCGATGAACGCGGCGGCCGTGCTCCTGCGCAACCTATTCCAGGCGCGGCGCGCGGGTTGAGCTTGACAGCTCCGCGCGCGAGCCACTAGCGTCCCGTCGCCGTGCAAGGCGTCCTCGACGGCATCCGCGTTCTCGACTGCAGCGGAGAGCCTGGTTTCCTCGCCGGAAAGCTGCTCGGTCAGCTCGGTGCCGACGTCGTCAAGATCGAGCCCCCGGGCGGCGACCCGGTACGCCGGCGGGGACCGTTCTGGGGCATGCGCGTGGATCCCGAGCGCTCGCTCCCCTGGATCGCGTTGAACGACTCGAAGCGGGGGATCACCCTCGACCTCGCGAAACCCGCGGGACAGGACATCTTCCTGCGGCTCTGCCGCACTGCGGACGTGGTGCTGGAGACGGGCATGCCCGACGATCTCGCCCGGCTCGGTCTCGGCTGGTCCGAGCTCGCGCGGCACCATCCACGGCTCGTCCTGTGCTCGCTCACGCCCTACGGCCAGTCCGGTCCGCACGCCGCCTGGCGCGGCTCGGATCTGACCGTCGTCGCACGCAGCGGCAATCTGCACTGCACCGGCGATCCCGATCGCGCTCCCGTCCGCTGCAGCCTGCCGGTATCGCACTTTCACGGCAGCCTGGAGGCCTGTGTCGGGATCGTGTTCGCATTGCTCGATCGCGAGCGCACGGGTCGGGGCCAACACGTCGACGTGGCGATGCACGAAGCCATGGTCATGCCGAACATCGGCACGGCGTCGATGGCCGCCATGAACGGCCACCGCGGGGCCCGCGCTGGCGCCTTCATCCGCCAGCGTCACAGCGTGCAGCGCGAGATCTGGGCGTGTCGGGACGGCTACGTGTCCTTCGCGCTCCGCGGCGGGCCCGCGCGTGTGCCCGGCCTCGTCGCGCTCACGCGCTGGATGGCCGAGGAGGGCATGGCCTCCGAGCGGCTCCAGGCCATGGACTGGGCCACCTACAACCACAATCTTCTCACGCAGGCCGAGGTCGATGCGCTCTCCGCGGAGTTCGCCGCCTTTTTCGCCACGAAGACGATGACCGAACTCTTCGAGGCGGCCGTCAGGCGCAACCTGATGCTGGCCCCCGCCAACACCGCGCGCGAGATTCTCGCCTCGGAGCAGCTGGCGGCGCGGCGATTTTTCGTGGACGTGGAGCATCCCGGTCGAGGTATCCTGCGTCTGCCGGGCGCCTTCGCCGTGGTCAGCTCCGCCTGTCCGGACGAGACCACGATCCGGCTGCGCCGGCCCGCTCCGCGGCTCGGCGAGCACACGGCCGAGGTCCTGTCCGAAATCGGCCTGGACGCGAACGAGCTCGCGCGCTTGCGTGCCGAGGGGGTCGTATGACGGCGCTGTTCGAGGGGACGACCATCCTCGAGTTCGGGGGAGGCGCCGCGGGCCCCTTGGCGACTCGCTACTTCGCCGACCACGGTGCCACCGTGATTCGCGTCGAGTCTCACCAACGTCCCGACTTCCTGCGGGTGCTGCGCCTGACCCCCGACCAGCCCGGTGGGCTCGACGCGAGCGAGCATTTCGCCGTGCTCAACGCCAACAAGCTCTCGGTGGCCCTGAACCTCGCGCGGCCGCAAGCAGTCGCCGTCGCCCGCCGCCTGGCGCTCCGGGTCGATGCCATCGCCGAGAATTTCGCGCCCGGGGCCATGGCACGCTGGGGCCTCGACTACGCGAGCCTGGTCCAGGACCGTCCCGACCTTATCATGCTCAGCACCTGCCTCAACGGCCAGACGGGCCCGCACCGGGCGTACCCGGGCTTCGGTGGCCAGGGCTCGGCCCTCGCAGGGTTCAACCATCTGACTGGCTGGCCCGACCGGGAGCCGGTCGGGCCCTACGGCACGATCACCGACTCCCTCTCGCCTCGGCTCGCAGCAGTCCTGCTCGCGGCGGCCCTCCTCCATCGCGCTCGCACCGGTCGGGGCCAGCACATCGATCTCTCGCAAGTCGAGTGTGGCGTCATGTGTCTCAGCGAGATGGTGGCCACGTACACCGCCAACGGCGAGGTCCTGAGCCGCCAGGGGAACCGCTCGTCCCATGCCGTCCCCCACGGCGTCTTTCGCTGCCGCGACAGCAGCGACGGTCGCGAGCGCTGGCTTGCGCTGGCCGCGCACGACGACAGCGACTGGGCACGGCTCGTGGAGGTCATGGGTCACCCCACCTGGACGCAGGCGCCCGGGCTCGCAACCCTCCGAGGTCGTCTCGCCGCCGTGGAACGGATCGAGGCGGGCATCGCGCGCTGGACACGCGACCAGGAGGCGTGGCCCCTGGCGGCCCGGCTCCAGGCGGTTGGTCTCGACGCCGCCCCCGTCGAGGACCTGGGCGATCTCCACGAGGACAGCCAGCTCGCGCACCGGGGGCATTTCCGTCCGGTCGATCACCCAGTCCTCGGGCGACATCCGGTCGAAACCCACGCGATCCGGTTTTCTGCGCTGACGCCGAGCATCGAGCGTGCCGCGCCCTGCCTCGGCGAGCACACCGACGGCGTGCTGCGCGAGCTGCTCGACATGCCCCCCGGCGAGATCGCGGAGCTGCGCGCGCTCGGTGCCCTCGACTGAGAGGCTCGGTTGACAGCCGGAGCGGCGTCCTCTTAACGATGGTGCATGACCGACCCGCGGCAGCTGGCCGAGATGCGGCAGGCATCGCGCCGTATCATCCACGAGCTCGCGCGCTCGATCGATCGCCGTCTGGTAGTCGAGGTGCGCGACCTCCCCGGGCAAGACCGGCTCCAGGTCTCGCTCTCCCATGGACAGAAGCGCGGACAGATCGAGGTGACGATTCCCGCCGTGCTCGCGACGACCCAGGATGCCGTTGCGCGTAACGAGCTTCGGTTGAAGATCAAGCGGGCATCCGACTCGCTCCTCTTCCGGCCCATGCCCGACCATCGGCTGAGCGTGAAGCCCCTGCCGCCTCCCGGCGGGCAAGGGGCCCCCCGCGGGCGGACTGCGGGCGGCCGCAGCGGGCGACGCTGACCCTGTCCGTCGGTGATACTGGCGGGAGACATCGGGGGCACGCACACCCGCCTGGCCCTGTTCGAGCCCGACGCGGGTCGGGACGCGATCGTCGAGCAGGTCTATCGCAGCGGAGAGCACGCCGGCCTCGAGGCGATCCTCGAGGTCTTCCGCCGAGCGCATAGAGGGGCTGTCGCTGCGGCCTGCTTCGGCGTAGCGGGTCCGGTCCGCGACAACCGCTGTGTGACGACCAACCTGCCGTGGGTCGTCGAAGCCGGGGCCCTGAGTACCGTGCTCGGGGCCCCGACCTGGCTGATCAACGATCTCGAGGCCTGTGCCTATGGTCTGGCCACCTTGGGCCCCGCGGACGTCGAGACCCTGCAGCCTGGCTGCCCGGCCGCCGCGGGCAACGTTGCGCTCATCGCCGCAGGGACCGGGCTCGGCGAAGCTGGTCTCTACTGGGACGGCACGAGCCACAGACCGTTTGCCACCGAGGGCGGGCACACGAGCTTCGCCCCTGCCTGCGAGGACGACGACGCACTGCTGCGCTGGCTGCGACGACGTCACACGCACGTGAGCTGGGAGCGGGTCGTGTCCGGTCCCGGACTGGTCACGATCTACGAGTTCTTGTGCACCACCCGTGCGCCGCAGGACGCCATCCCGCCCGACGAGGACCGCGACGCCGAGGACCCCGCCGCCGCGATCTCGCGCGCCGCGCTGAGCGGGACGAACGCGCTCGCGGTGGCTGCCCTCGAGTGGTTCGTCCGCCTCTACGGAGCCGAAGCGGGCAACCTCGCCCTCAAGGTGATGGCGACGGGCGGTGTCTGGCTCGGTGGCGGTATCGCGCCGCGCATCCTGCCGCAGCTCCGTTCGGAGAGCTTCCTGCGCGCGTTCCGCTCCAAAGGGCGGATGCAGTCGCTTCTCGAAGCCATGCCCGTGCACGTGATCCTCGACGATCGCACCGCGCTGCGTGGTGCGGCGCGTTATGCTCTGCTGCGTGTGGAGCGGAGGCTGGAGCCGTCGGAGGCGTTGCCATAGATCCCGCAGCGCGTCGGCGCGGGAGCGTGCAGGCGCTCTACAAGAGCTGCGAGCCCTCGTATCGTCGAGTTCCCGACTGTGCGAAGAATCCCCATCGTGCCGTCCCGACCGACCGTTCGGTCGGGACGGCACGATGCTTGCACCATCATCCCGCACCTCGCCCGCCCGGGGGCTAACGATCGCGAGAGGAGCTCGGCTATGTCGGACTTTCTTGCCGCCTATTCCATTCAGAACTGGCTCGAATCCTGCCCGCAAGGGTATCTGATGGGCACCGAATACGGGCACGCTCCAGACGAGACCGAGATCCCTCTCGTGCTCGAGAACGAGGTCCTTCGCCAGGATGCCATTCGCACCACCGTCCAGCTGGTGGTCGGCGAGCGCTGCGCGCTCGCCGCATCGTCCGGCCTCATCAACGCCGCGCCAGACGAGGGCAGCAAGCGCTTTCTCGCCACACAGACCCTCGACGAGGCCCGGCACGTCGAGATCTTCACACAGCGTCTCTACGACCTCGGCGTGCGCAAGCAGGAGCTGGAGGACGTGATCCGCCAGTGGGCCAACCCGAACCTGGTGAAGTTCGCGGAGATCCTGCTGGAAAAGGTCGACCGCAAGGACTTCGTGGCCGGCGTCGTCGGGCAGAACATCATCCTCGAAGGGATGGCCTTCAGCGTCTTCGAGATGATGTACGCCATGAACAAGACAGTGAACCCCAAGTTCGGCCACACGCTGGCGGGCACCATCGCCGACGAACGGCGGCACGTCGGCTTCGGGGAGAACCGGATCGGCTCGCTCATCAAGCAGTACCCGGAACGGCGCAGCGAGATCGAGGCCATGCAGCGCGACATGTCGTATTTCATGCTCGCGACGTTCGCGGACGCCTTCCGCCAGACCCAGGCGCCCGCCGAGCTCGAACGGCTCGGCATCGAGCGCACGCACGCCGAGTACCAGGGCGCCGACCTCGCCGTCATGGAGCCCGAAGCCATGGAACGTCTCCTGGCCGACACCGTCCTCAAGGAGTTCAAGATCCGCCTCGGTCGCATCGGCATCGCGTACCAGACCCCGGCCCGGCCGGCCTGAGCCGGCTCATGACGAGCGATCCGCGGGAGATTCACGACCTCCCCGAGGAGGAGTTCCTCGCCGAGGTCCACTCCTTCGAGTTCTGGTTCCAGGCGATCGAAGGCTACCTCGGCGGGACGACCTGGGGGCATCGAGCGGACCCGGGGACGGTCCTCCTCAGCGATCCCGAACGGGACCGTCTCGTGAGCGTGCTGTGCAACTACATGGTCGGGGAGCTGGCGGCGCTCGACGGTGCGAGCGGGCTCGTCGCCCTGGCGCCGTCGCACCGCGCGAAGGTGTTCCTCGCGACGCAGGTCGCCGACGAGGCACGGCATGTCGAGGTCTTTCGCCACCGCCTGCAGGAGCTCGGCGTCGCCGACGCGGAAGCCGAGATCGCCCGTCGCGCCTCGCCGAGCGTGCAGGAGTTCCGCCGCCGGCTGCGGGGCTTCGTGGAGGGCAAGGACTGGCCCGCTGCGCTCTTCGCCCAAAACGTGGTCCTCGAGTGTCTGGAGTTCGCCGTGTTCCAGGACCACGCGCGCGAGGCGGACCCGGTGACTGCCGACATCTTGCGCAGGGTCATCAAGGACGAGCGCCGCCACGTGGGCTTCGGGGAAAACGAGCTCGGACGCCAGCTCGCCGCGGATCGGCCCCTTCGCCGGCGCCTCGCCCGTCTGCGGCGGGAACTCGATGTCCTCGTGCTCGACACGCTCGCCGGGACGGCGCGGATCGTCGGCCTCGATACGACCGGCTCCGAGCGCATCGGCCGGGCCTACGTGGAGGCCGTGGAGCGGCTGGGACTGCTGCGATGAGCGATCCCCTCCATGAGCTCGTTTCGGAGCGTGCCGGGCAGCTCGAGCCCCCACGACAGCGCTTCGTCCTCGAAGACGATACCGGCTTCGACGAGGTCCCGAAGAAGTACCGGAAGTTCTATCGCAAGTGGGCTGGCCCGGACGATCGCCTCGCGCCGAACGAGGTGCTCTGCCCGGTGTGCAAGGTGGTCATCCGCTCGACGCGTGAGCTGCGGCCGGGGGACCGCGTCTACTGCATGCCGTGTATGTCCCGCCTGATCGTCGTCCAGGGCGCGAACGGCACCCTGGAAGCCCGCGTCGCCTACTGAGCCCGGCGGCACGCCGCAGCACTCAGAGCTTGAAGTTGCCGATGCCGGCGGCCACGGGCTTTGCCACATCGCTCTGCCAGGCGAGCACCCGGACGTTGGCGATCCGACGGCCGTGCCGGACGATCTCAGCTCGCGCGTAGGTATCCTGGGGGCCAGCCGGTCGAAGGAAATCGATCGTGAAGCTGATCGGCCGCGGCACCTGCGCCTCCGGCGCGTGCTCGAGGAGATGGACGAGCGCCGTCAGCTCGAGAAACGCGCCCACCACGCCCCCGTGGACCGCAGGCAGCGCGATGTTCCCGACCAGATCCTCGTGGAAGGGCAGGACGCACCGCAGCCCCGCGCCCTCCCGCTCGAGCCGCACGCCAAGCAGGCGCGCGTACGGAATCCGCTCCAGCGCCTCCGAGCCCGTCATGCCGATCCCCGCGAGCGCCAGGCCTCGACCAGACCGCTCTTGTCGCCCATTGCGCCGAGCATGAAGGTCGCCAGGCAGGTCGCGAAAGGATCCTCGGCCGCCCGGTCCCAGGCCGTGCCGCGCACGAAGGCCACGTGCCGCGTCAGGCGGTAGCATTCGGCCCGGGCGAGCAGATCGCAACGCGGCTCGGCTGCCCGCAGGTAGTCGATCCGCAGATCGAGGGTCGCGATCGAGGTCAGCTCGGCCAGACTGCAGGAGACCGCGAGCCCGCCGGCATGGTCGAGCAGCGTCGTGATCACACCGCCGAAGACCACGCCCCGCCGCGGGTCGCCGACGATCTCCTCGCGCCACGGCAAGCGCACGACCGCCTCCCGCGGCCCCGTGCGCACCACCGCCATGCCGAGTCGGCGGCAATGGGGCACATGCGCGCTCATCTCCGATCGCCCCGTCCCGAACAAGGCTTCGAGCGCGTAGCGTTCGCTCGCCACGTCCTCCAGCTAGCGCGAGGCACCTGGTGTCGCAACGCGGGCCCGCGCCGCCGCCACCACCGCCGGTGATACTGGATCGAAGCGCTCCATGCCTGCGCGGAACAGTCGCGGCGCGAAGACCCGCAGCCACCAGGCGAGCTTGAGCCGGCGCGGCACCCAGACTTCGGGCAAGCGCTGCTCCACGGCCCGGACGATGGCCGCCGACACCACCGACGGCGGGAGCTTGCGCCCGCGATACGCAGCGGGCTCGTCCGTCTTCGCCCAGATCTCGGTGTCGACCGGGCCGACGTGGATCACGCTCGCATGCACATTCGATCCGCCCAGATCGAGCCACAGGCCTTCGGTGAATCCTGTGAGCCCGAACTTCGACGCCGCATAGATCGCCTCGCGTGGCGGCGGCAGTTTCCCCGCGATGGACGACACGTTGACGATCCACCCCTCGCCCTGTCGCAGCATGGCCGGGAGCGCCGCCACGACCAGTCGCGCGGGAGCAACGAGGTTCACGCGCAGCGTGTATTCCACGTCCTCGGCGGTGAGGTCGAAGATCTGCTTGTGCTTGGGCACGCCAGCGTTGTTGACCACCACGTCGAGACGTCCGAAGCGATCGAGGGCCCGCGCCACCAGGTGCTCGACGAAGCCCTCCGTGGCCACATCGCCTGCGACGAGCTCCACCGCTCCGCCACACCCCGCCGCGACCTCCGCGAGCCGATCCGCCCGCCGGGCGGCGAGCACCAGGGACGCACCGCGCGCCGCGAGGTCGAGCGCCGTCTGCCGCCCGATGCCCGAGGACGCGCCGGTCAGCACGACCGTGCGATCTCGCCACTCCATCACCCGGCTGTCGCCGAGGAGCCCGGGCGACGTCAAGTCTTGGCGGCCCCGGAGATCACTGGCGGGAGCTGCTGGCCTGTCGCCCCTTCGCGGGGAAAGACGGGAGAGCCGCCGCTGCTGCGGCCTCGGCAGCAGCCCTCTGGCGAAGGTAGTCCTCGTAATTGCCGAGCCAGCGCACGGCCTGACCGTTCCCGACCTCGATGATCTGCGTCGGCAGCTCGTCGAGGATGTAGCGGTCGTGCGCCACGAGGACGATCGTCCCGCCGTAGTCGCGCAAGGCCTCGAGCAGGACCTCCTTGGCCGTAAGGTCGAGATGGTTCGTTGGCTCGTCGAGGAGGAGACAGTTGACGGGCTCGAGGAGCAACTTCGCGAGGGCGAGCCGGCTCCGCTCGCCGCCCGACAGCACGCCGACCCGTTTTTCGACGGCATCCCCCGAAAAGAGAAATGCCCCGAGGAGGCCACGGACGTGCGGTGCCGTCTCGGCCGTGGCCACGGCCAGCATCTCCGCCAGCACCGTGCGGTCGGCACGCAGGGATTCCGCGTGGTCCTGCGCGAAATAGCCGATGCGGACGTTGTGACCGACGATGCGCTCGCCGGCATCGGGCGACAGCACGCCGGCCAGCAGCTTGAGGAGCGTCGTCTTCCCCGCACCGTTCGGCCCGACCAGCGCCACGCGGGCCCCCCGCTCGATCGAGACGTCGACGTGGCTGTAGACCTCGTGGGCGCCAAAGCGCTTGTGCACGCCGCGGAGCTCGAGCGTGACGCGCCCTCCGCGGGGCGCCTCCGGCAGACGAATCCGCAAGACCCGCTCGTGCCCGTCCGGCGGCTTGAGGCGCTCCATCTTCTCGAGCTGCTTGATCCGGCTCTGGACCAGCGCCGCCTTCGAGGCCTGGTAGCGGAAGCGCGAGATGAAGGACTCGATGCGGGCGATCTCTTCCTGCTGCGCCTGATAGGCTGCGCGCGCCTGCTCGAGCCGCGTTTCCCGCTCCACGAGATAGCGGCTGTAGGTCATCGGGTAGTCGGTGACCTTGCCGTGCAGCACCTCGGCGATGCGGTCCACCGCCACGTCGAGAAAGTACCGATCGTGGGCCACGAGCACCACGGTGCCAGGATAGGCGGCCAGGAACTCTTCGAGCCAGGTGCGCGCCTCCAGGTCGAGGTAGTTCGTCGGCTCGTCCAGCAGGAGCACGTCCGGACGCCGGAGCAGGAGCTGGGCGAGCGCGGCGCGCATCTGCCAGCCACCGGACAGCTCGCCCACGTCGCGATCCATGTCGGCATCGCCGAAGCCCAGACCGCGCAGGACGGTCTCGGTCTCCGACTCGAGGTCGTAGCGACCGAGGTGGTCCCAGTCATCGCATGCCGCCATGTACCGGTCGAGCAGGGAGGCGTAGCTCTCGCTCTGAGGATCGACCGTGGCGAGCTGATGCTCCAGGTCGCGCTTGCGCTGCTCGAGCGCGTACAGGTCGGCAAACGCTGCCAGCGCGTGATCGAGCACCGAGCGCCCGCCCAGCCCGAGCACGTGCTGCGGCAAGTAGCCGACCCGCGTCCCCTTGGGCACGCTGATCTGCCCCGCATCCGGCTCGACGACGCCAGCGATGATCTTGAGCAGGGTCGACTTGCCGGCCCCGTTTGGACCAGTCAGCCCCACGCGCGCGCCCACCGGGACCGTCCAGGTGACATCGTCCAGAACGACCTGAGGCCCGTAGCGCTTGCTCACGGCGGACAGCGTCAGCATCGGATCCTCCACGATGCCGGGACGCCTCGCGCGGGGCAAGCCGCCGTCTGGTCGGGCTACCCGCCTGCCTGGCGCTCGGCCCCTCGCCTCTCGGTGGCGGCGTCGTCCCTCGGCACGACGGCCCACGCCTCCACGCGCCCCTCGATCCCTTTCAGGGCGACCCACCCGCAGGGGCGGATGCGCACGCCGGGCGGTGGCTCGTCCATCGCCGCCCTGGTGCTTTCGGTGATGAGGATACGCGCGGTGAAATCGCGCGTCCGGACTTGCAGGCGCGCTGCCTGGTTCACCGCATCTCCGACGATCGTGTACACCACCCGCTCGCGCGCCTGGATGTTCCCGGCCAGCATCTGGCCGGTGCAGATGCCGATACCGGCTTCCAAGGGCCGGTCGCTCGCGCTCGCCAGCTCGCGTTCGATGGCCACCGCAGCCGCGACGGCACGGCGAGCGTGATCCGCGAGCGGCCGCAGCGGTCCGCCGAAGACGACAACGACCCCGTCGCCCAGGAACTGCGTGATCACCCCGCCTTCGCGCTCGCAGACCCGTTCGACCGTCGCATAGTACAGGTTCAGAATACGCACGATCTCGTCGACGGGCAGGCGTTGCGTCATCGCGGTGAATCCGCGCAGGTCGACGAACATCGCCGTCGCCTCGACGACGACCCCCTCCGTACCGAGTCCCCGTTCGAGCGCCTCGCGCGCCACCGCCCGGCTGACATAGCGCCCGAAGAGATCCCGGGCGCGTGCGGCCGCTTGCAGCTTTCGCACCATGTCGTTGAAGTGCCGGGTGAGATCGCCGAGCTCGTCGGTGCTGCGTACCGGCACCTGTACCGCGAGATTGCCTGCGGCGACATCGGCCATGGCTGCGCGCAGTGCCTGCACCGGGCTATTGATAAAGCGGGCGACGAGCAAGGCCATCACCGTCGAAGCCAAGATCGCGGTCGCGACGATGTAGAGCTGCGCAGGCACGAGACGCTGCGAAAGCCACTCGGCCGCCTGGCCGCTCTCGAGCTCGGTCGCCACCGTCAGATCGACGAGCAGCATCAGGAAGAGGGGCAGGACGGAGGTCAGCACGAAGGTCAGCGCGAGGCGGATGCGGACCGGCACGCGCAGCACGCGGTCCCGCGGAAGATCGCCATCCGGGAAAAAGAAGGGGATTTCGCGCCGCCAGTGGTATTCGCTGACCAGAAAGGCCAGGGCCGAGGTGACCGGCCCGCCCACCAGCACGATCACCATGAGCACTCGCAGGCTCTCGAGCAGCGGGACAGCCAGGACCGCGCGCAAGGCCAGGAAGTAGACGAGGCCCGCGAGTGTCCAGGCACAGAGACTGAGGAGCGCGTTGGCCAGGGCCGCGTTGAGGACGCGCCGGCGGACCGCGAGGGGAACGGCGTTCGCCGGGGTGCCGCGGAGCATCCGCCGTCGCCAGCGCTGGATCGGCTTCGTCCAGCGCGCGCCGAGGTACCAGTTCAGCACGAGCATGGTCGCGGCCACCGCAACGCCGACCGTCACGGCCGTCGACCGGTCCGGCACGGGGCCCCCGCCCGCCGGATCCACGAAGCTGAAGTACAGGTAGACCGCCACCGCGCCGGCCACGTTGGCCGGCACGATGGAGAGCGCCGTGAGGCGGCGCAGGAGCCCCGGTTGTCGCTCCGGCGCGAGAGGCGCGGCGATCATGATCCCGACCGCAGCCGCAGACCGCTCGGCAACGACTCGTCGAGAAGCCGCGCCGTCTCCCGCGCCTCCAGCGCGACGTATTCCCGCACCAGCCGCGCGGCGCGGGCGCCATCCGGCTCCGCTGCCAGCCGGCGCGCCACGCGCTCTCGCACCTCGGGGTCGAGGTCCCGACCACGGTCGCCGGTGACCCGGGCGATCTGCGACAGGGCGAAGGCCGTGGCCCCCGGCCGGCTCCAGGTGCGCAACGCGAGCAGACGCTCGACGAGCCGCGTAGCGGTCTCCCGATCGACGACGCAGTTGCTCGGCCCGTACAGCGGCTCCCGAGCCCCAAGCCGAGCCAGGGCCCACAGCTCCTGCTCCGTGGCCTTCCCGCGTTCCACGGCGGCGACGAGCGTCTCGGCCAGCTCGGCGCGCGTCACGGCCGGGAGGCGCTCGCAGCTCGCGACGGCCTGCCACATCTCGCGAAGCTCCTGCGGACCGGGCCGAGGGCCTACAAGCCGTCCCCGGCCGAGCAGGGCTGGGCTCACCTGGCGCAGGAGGTGCTGCTGCTGCGCCGCCGAGAGCCCGCCCGCGATGCGCTTCCACAGATTCCACCGTTCCGCTCGACACTGCACCGCACGGGGATGGCGGAGATCGGCGGACAGCACGCGCCAGGCACGGTTCACCCGCAGCTCGTCTCCCGGATCGCCGAAACCCGGCCGCAGGAGAAAACCGGCGAGATTGAGCCAGCGCGCTTCGTGCTCTGGCGAGCGTCCCCGCGCTGCCTCGTGGCTCCACACGACGTCCCAGAGCTGGCGGATGACGGCAAGGGACCAGGCATCGCGTCCGGCATCGAGGGCAGCCTCGAGGCGTTTCGCCAGGGTGAGGGGGTCGTCGCTCGCGGCGAAGGTCGCCTCGATCATGCTGGCGGCCTTTGCGATCCGCGCCGCATCGACGACAAGCGATGCTTCGCCGCCCGATGCCGGCGGTTCGGCAGCGGCGACGGTGTCCCGGAGACGGAACTCGAGGCGCCAGCGGTGCTCGGTCTGCCGCGAGCGGCACCACACCTCGAGCGTTCCGATCTCGGTGAGGCGGACCTCGAGCTGGACGGGCAGACTGCGCTCCTCGAGCTTGCGGCCGAAGCGCAGGACGGTCCGAATCGGCGGCAAGGGCACGAGCGCCTCCGCTCCGACCGCAAGCACGTCGCCGGTCCGCTCCCCGCTCCGGTCCGTGGCCGTGTACAGCGGGAAGGCCACGGGCCGATTGGTCAGCAGCTCGAGATCGTGCCCCTCCACGACGGCCGCTTCGCCTTCCTCCATGCCTCGCGGCACGAGGCAGAGCACGCTGCCGTCGCCCAGGCCCAGATAGTAGCTGCGGGCCGCTCCGCTCCCGATCCGCACGCCCTGACCGCGACGGACCAGCGCGTAGTAGGCCGCGCCGCGCGCCACGGCGAGCTGCAGCGACTGCCCTTCGAGCACCAACGGCTGCCAGCGGTGGCCCGCGTCGTGCCATGCGCCGATGACCTCGGCGATGCGCGAGCGCACCAGCTCGGGCTCGCAGGCTCCCCCGTTGAACAGCACGGCGTCCGGCCGCGCGAGGTGACGGTCGCTCTGCCCGGCTGCCTCCCGCTGGCGCGCGAGAAAGTCGGCGATATGCCTGGTGATCTCGGGCTCCGCGGCGAAGGGCAGGCCCCACTCGCGGAGCCCCGCGGTCGCCGCACGCCGCGGCCGGGCGTCCGCGGGCACGAGGGGAAAGAACCCGTCGAGCACGGTTTCGAGGACGTCGGTGCGCGTCAGACCTGCCGCCAGCGCTCCGCCGACCACGCCCCCGCCGCGACCCGCCACCGTGACCCGGACCGCAGCGAGCGTATCGTCGGCGAGCAGACGTTCCTTTGCACTCCGACACTGGCTCACGAGCCCGTGAAAGCGCTGACTGTCGAGCTGTCCTCCTGGCAGCAGGCGCGCCTCGATCCGCCGGGCCAGGGCGATGTCCATGTTGTCCCCGCCGAGCAGGAGATGCTCGCCCACGGCGAGCCGGGCAAGCACCAGCTCGCCCCGGCTCCGCTGCGCGGCAATCAACGAGAAATCGGTCGTGCCCCCCCCGATATCGACCACCAGCACGAGCGGATGCGCGGCCACCCGCTCGCGCCAGTCCGCCTCGTGCGCCGTGAGCCAGGCGTAGAACGCGGCCTGCGGCTCCTCCAGCAAGACCACCTTCGGCAGACCGGCGAGGCGCGCCGCTTCGAGCGTGAGCTCGCGCCCCATCTCGTCGAACGACGCAGGCACCGTGAGCACGACGTCCTGCGCCGCCAAGGGAGCCGGCATGGTCGCGTCCCAGGCCTCGCGAAGATGTCCGAGGATTCGCGCCGAGGCCTCCACCGGCGAGATGCGCCCGACGTCCTCGCCTCCACCCCAGGGCAGGATCCGCGCCGTGCGATCCACGCCACCGTGGCAGAGCCAGGATTTGGCCGAGGCAACGAGTCGGCCGGCCACGCGGGCACCCTGTTCCCGGGCGAGCCAGCCGACGCAGAAGTCTCGGCCTGCGGCCCAGGGCAGGTCGAGGCTGCCGGCCGGCAGCTCGTGGGGACCTGCGAGGTAGACGCACGACGGCAGGGTCGGCCGGGACTCGAGGCGACCGGGGGCCACGAGCTGCGGGATCTCGAACACCTCGATCGCTCGACCTCGCGTGGTGTCGACATACGCGCAGGCGGTGTTTGTCGTGCCGAGATCGATACCAACCAGGAAGCGCGCCGCCATGCGGACCGCTCGACGGCTATGCCGCCGCGCCCTGCTGCCGCAGGTTGAACTCGAGGCGCCACTGGCGCCCATCGCGGGCGACACACCAAAGCTCGAGCGTGCCGACTTCCGTCACGTGCGCGCGCAGGCGCACGGGGACCGTCCTGCCCTCCTCGCCCTCCGCGGTGAGCGTGGCTTCGAGCGGCGCCAGCTCGTCCAGCTCTCCGGGGCTCCACTGGTCGACGACGGTCCCGGGAACGTCGTTCCGGCGCACGGACGAGCCGAAGAAGCGGAACTCGGCGGGCTCGCCCACGACGAGGCCGAACTCGAGCTCCGGCAGCTCCGCCTCGCTCCCCTCCTCCATGCCGAAGGGAGCCACGCACACCGCCTTGAGCGGGGGCGGCAGGCCGGGCACGGCTGGCGCGGCCGTCTCGACGCCGACGTAGTAGGCCCGCGCCGTCCCACCGCGAATGCGCACCCCGCGGCCTCGACGGGCGAGGCCGTAGGTCGCCGCGCCCTGCGCCACCGCGAGGTCCGCGTCCGCGCCCTCGAGCACCCGGACCGCCTCGCCACGCCACGAGGACAATACCTCCACCATGCGCTGGCGGAAGCGCGCCGCCCGCATGACCCCGCCGTTGAAGAGCACGGCCGTCGGACCGTCGGGCGCAACCTCGCGATGACGGCCAACGAAGCCCGCCACGTGCCGCGTAATCGCCGGATCGGCGGCGTACCGCAGCCCGATCTCCTGCAGACCGAGGCGGCGAGCGAGCTGCGGCCGCGCGTCCCGATCGACCAGCGGAAAAAAGCCATCGACCAGAATGTGCTCGGCTTCCTCGCGGGCCACATCGGTGCGCACCGTGCCCCCGACGACCTTGCGCGAGCGCCCGAGGATGACGACGGGCGCGCGATCGGGGGCATCGGTGGCGAGCAGCGTCTCCTTGGCCTCGCGGCAGCCGTGGACCAGGCCTCGAAACTGCCAGTCGTCGAGCACCGTGCCTTCCGCAGCGAGGCGGGCGCGTACCGTGTGGGCCAGGGTCAGATCCATGTTGTCGCCGCCGAGCAGGATGTGGTCACCGACCGCCTTGCGCTCGAGGGTCAGGCTGCCGTCTTCCTCCCCCACGGCGACCAGCGTCAGGTCGGTGGTCCCGCCCCCGACATCACACACCAGGATGACATCGCCGACCTGGACCTCGCCACGCCAGCTGCCACGGGTGGCGGCGATCCACGCGTAAAACGCCGCCTGCGGTTCTTCGAGCAGCCGCGCCCCACTCAACCCCGCCGCCTCGGCCGCGCGTACCGTCAACGCACGTGCGGCAGCGTCGAAGGAGGCGGGGACCGCGAGGTAGACCTCCTGCTCGGCGAGCGGCGCCGGCATCGCCGCATCCCACGCCGCCCGGAGATGGGCGAGATATGCCGCCTGCGCGTCGACCGGCGAGAGCCGGGGCACGTCGGCAGGAGCCTGCCACGGAAGAATAGGCTCGCTCGGATCGATGCCAGCCGCGCACAGCCACGACTTGGCGGATGCCACGACCCGCGTGGGCACCTCGGCACCGCGCGCACGCGCCAGCTCGCCGATCACGCGCTGGGCAGGTCCCCAGGGCAGGGAGAGGCTCTCGGGTGGCAGCTCGTCCTCGAGCGGGAGGTAGAGGAAGGACGGCAGCTGCAGTCGCGTCTCGACCGTGCCCGGGCGGGTCAACTGCGGGATGGCCAGCATGGCCACGGCCGGGGCATCAGGATCCTCGGGCTCCTGCGCCGTATCCACGTACGCCAGCACGCAGTTCGTGGTGCCGAGATCGATGCCGACGATGTACCGAGGCTCGCCCATGATTCGCACGACGGTCCGGCTGCGCGACCCGGCCAGCCGCTCAGCCGATCTCCACCTCGGCAGGCGCGACGATCCGTGGATCGAGCCCCTTGCGTTCGGGAATCACGATCCGCGTCACCCGCCACCCTGCATGGCGCAGCGTACCCGTGAACGGGGGCTCGCCCTGCACGTTGCCGACGAGCCGCACCGCCGCCGGATCGAAGCCCGCGGGCACCGTGACTGGTTCGTCCTCCCGGCCGGGCAGCACGGGCTCGAGAGTGACGCAGCTGCGCAGCGCCTTGGCGCAGCTCTCGTGGATCCCCCGCGTCGCTGCACCGACCTGTTGGTCCGAGTACGGCGCGATGTTCTCCTGCAAAAAATCGACTAGCCGCCCCTCTTCCTGGAGAACGCCGAGAAGCCGCAGCGCCGCGTACTCCGCGGGCTCGGACGGCGCGGCTGGCGCAGCCGGCATGCCCTCGCCCGGTTGCGGCGTCGCCTCTTGCCCCGCGGGAGCTGCAGCCGGGAAGGCGTTCAGATGACGGACCAGCGCTGTGGCCAGGGTGGCGATCACCGGAGCAGCCACGAACCAGGCCCGGCGCAGCGTCTCGTCGCCCGGCCAGCCGAGCATCCACAGGTTGCCGACGGCGACCAGGACACCGAGCACGAGTCCCACCACGAGAGACGCCATGGGGCGTTTGGTATCACAGGGGCACATCCCGGCAAGCGACGCCAAGGGGCGTTGTCCGCATGGCGGGCTGCGTCAGGGCGCTCCATGACGCGCGCTCCGCGTGGAGCGTCACCTCCCGGAACTCCGCACGGCGCGTCTTCCGATGGCCGGCATGGCCCGGCATGCGCCGGACACTGAAGCGGACCCGGCTCCCCCGGCGAGCCGTCTTCCCCGGGGGGACATCGAAGACGTAGCTGCGCCACCCCGGACGGACCAGGCGCTCTCCGAGCACGCGGCCGTCGAGGACGACCCGGAGGACCCCGCAGCTCTCGCCGCCCGAGGCGGGGGGCGGACGGATGACCACCCGCAGCCTGGCGATCTCGGCGTCGATCGGTCCCAGACGCAGGGTCCCAGAGCGCGAACGGAGCCAGCTCCCTGTGCCAGGCTCGGAGCGCCCCTCCTTGCACATCCAGGCCCCAATCAGTCTGCCCTCCTGGCACGCCTTGGGGAAGGACTCCGCGTGCACCAGCGTCTCGGCCGTCACGCGACCGGCCGGCAGGGCAAGGTGCACGCCATGGGTGGCGAGCACCTGCAAGCCCACCGCACCGAGAAAGACGGCCAGGGTCGCCTGCGCGCGCAGTCGCCGATCAGGATCGCACAGCGCAAGCAGCCCGTAGCTCGAGGCCAGGGCAGCGCTGCACACCACATCCGACGCCCAGTGCCGCGCCTCCCACACCCGTGCCAGCGCCACGACGACGGGGACGGCAGCGAGAACCGAGGCGACGAGGAGGCGCCGCGGGCCGCGAACGGACCACAGCGTCCACAAGGCGATGCTCAACAGGCTCGTGTTGGCGACGTGTCCGCTCGGAAAACTCCCTCCGAAGTCCCCCAGGAACTCAGCGCCGGGCCGGGGGCGGTGTATCCAGTCCTTGAGGACGCCCACCGCGAAGGTCCCGGTACCCAGGGCCAAGAGGATCGGCAGGATCGTTTCGAGAGCGCGCCGGCGGCGGTGCGATAGTTGGACGAGCACGGTCCCGGCCAACACGAGCGACAGCAGGGGCGTGTGGGTGCCGATGGCTCGCGAGGCCGCCAGCAACCCGCAGCCTTGCCGGTGCTCGAGCCAGCGGGCCACGACGGCGTCTACGGGTCCCAGCCAGGGCAGCGTCCCCGCCAATACCAGGAGGGCCAGCGCCGCGCAGCGGATTCGCCGCCAAGACGACAGCTCCTCCGCCGGGAGATGGTCACGAGCTGCCATGGGGAATCGCCGGCAGGAACGACCTACGATGCTAGGCCACCCGCGATCACGGGACGATGACAGCCCGATGACATCGGTCGCCGATCACGCAGCGGCGAGGATCCTGCTGATGCGGCGGACGCGGCGCAACGTGCGCTCGAAGCTCCGCGTTTGCGCGAGGACCCGCTGCACCCGGGTCGCCAGCGTGCGCGCCTCGGCACGCGTCAGCACATCGGTCTGGCGAGCCCGGGCAAGCATCCGGAGGGCCGAGCGGAGCGCCGGCACGAGCCTCCTCGCTGCAGGGAGCGCAGCGCGGACCCGTCGCTCGGCAACGGTCTTGCCTGCGCTGGTCGTCGCCGCACGGCCGGCGAGAATCGCCTGGATGGCCTCGACCTCGGTCACGAACTCGCCCAGCCGGTCCTGGAGCTGCCGCCGCACGGCCTCGTGGCGGGCGTCGGGCAGCAGGCCTGCCACTGCCGCCCGCAGATCCTCCCCCGCCACGCGCAGGGCCAGGGCCTGGTCGTACGGCAGGCGCACCGAATCGCAACGTTGGCGCTCGGCAACCGCCGGATGCGCACAGATCCCATCGAGGCACAGATCGTCGGTGCAGGGGTCGCCGTCCTCGCCGCAGAAGGTCTGCGGCACGTTCGGGACCGGTCGGGTGCGAATACATCCCGTCCCGGCTTCCGCCAGGGGCGAGCTCGGCAGACAGGCCGGCGTGGCACAGCCGTCCCCCTGGCACCGCTCGTCCAGGGGAACGTGCTCGCAGACCCCGTCCCGGCACCGCGTCTCGGTGCAGGCGAATTCGTCTTCGGCGCAGACGATGGGATCCGTTCCGGTACACACTCCCGCGAGACACGTATCGGCCTGGGTGCAGCCATCGCCATCATCGCACGGCGAGCCGTTGGGCCGGGGCGGAAAGGCCGCGCAGGCGCCGGTCTCCGGATCGCAGGTACCGGAGAGCAGGCACTGGTCGGGGGCCGGGCAGGCCTTGGGATCCCCCCCGATACAGCGCCCGCCAAGACAGGTGTCGGTGAGCGTGCAAGGGTTCCCGTCGTCGCACGGGTCGCCATCCCGAGCCGACGGCGCCGCACACGGGTCGGCAGCGCACACGGGCCGCTCCACCCAGGCCCCGAGAGCCATGAGGACGAGCATGACCGCCCCCAGCTGGTAGGCCCTCGAGACCTCGCTGCGTGTCGCGCCCACTATACTTCGCCCGCTTTCTCGCCCAGCAAACCACACCATCCCCGGAAGGTCCATGGGCCTTGCATTGGAACGAACGCTCGGTCGTCATGCGGTCTCGTGCACTGGCTCGACCCGTGGGCCCGATGGCTCGTCCGGCGGGCGTGGCTCGTCCTGCTGGCGGTCGGCGTGGCCACCACCGGCGTCGGCGCGGGGATCGCACGGCTCGAGGCCGACTTCAGCTTCGAGGCCAGCCTGCCCGCCGGACACCCCTACGTCGCCATCGATGCCGAGATCCGCCGCGACTTCGGCGGGCGGCGAACCATGATCGCAGCCGTGGTCCCGCGGGACGGCGGCGACGTGTGGCGCACGCCGATCCTCGAGATCGTGCGCGAGATCACACTCGATGCGCTGCGGCTTCCCGATGTCATGTCGCACGCGGTGGTGAGCCTGGCTGCGCCCTCCGTCCGATACGTCGAGGACCGCGACGGCGAGATCCGTGTCGACTATCTGATGCGCGAGGTCCCCCGCACGGCCGACGAGATCGTCGCGCTGCGCGCACGCCTCGAGTCGGACCCCCAGCTCCGAGGGTTGCTGGTCACACCGGATCAGCGGGCCGCGCTCGTGTTCATCGACTTCTGGGACGGGCCCCCACCCTGGGAGCTCGCCGACCGCGTGGATCGCATGGTCGAGCGCCATCGCGGCCGCGGCGTGGACGTGTGGCTCACGGGCGAGCCGATGTTCGCGCGCACGGATATCGGTCAGTCGACGCTCATGGCGCGACGGATTCCGATCACCTTCCTGGTGATCGCCCTGATGCTCCTGCTCTCCTTCCGCAACCTCCAAGGGATGGCGATCCCGATGCTGACGGCGACCCTGAGCTGTGTCTGGGCGCTGGGCCTCATGGGCCATACAGGCATCGTCATCGACAGCTGGAACGTCGCGGTCCCGATCCTGCTCATCGCCGTGGCCGCGGCCCACTCGGCGCAGATGCTCAAGCGCTACGTCGAGGAGGTGAAACGGCTCGACGACAACCGCGCCGCCGTGATCGCCTCGACGGTCGCCATCGGACCGGTGATGATCGCGGCGGGGACCACCGCGACGCTGGGGTTTCTCTCCCTCGCCCTCTTCGGGGTCCGGTCGATCGCCAATCTCGGCATCTCCTGCGCCTACGGCATCGGCAGCGCCGTGCTCCTCGAGATGACCTTCATTCCCGCGCTGCGTGCGATCCTCCCCGCGCCCCGACACTGGCCCTCTGAAGGCGGACCGACGCAGCGCCTGCTCGGCCTCCTCGGTGACGCCGTCCTCCGCCGCCGGGGGGCCCCGGTGCTGTGGGGCACGCTGATCGTCTTGCTGCTCGCAGCCGTCGGGGCGACACGGATCCGAACCTTCGGCCCCACGCGCGAATACACGCCCGTCGGCAGCGATGCCCGCGTGCACCTCGAGGCCATCGAACGCCATTTCCCGGGCACGGTCACCATGACCGTGCTGTACGCGGGAGAACCCGGCAGCGCCAAGACGGTCTCCTTCCTGAAGCACATGGCTGCCCTCCAGGAGGAGCTGGCGAGCGATCCGCTCGTCCTGCGCACCTCCTCGCTGGCCGACCTCGTCAAGATCCTCCATCGCACCTTCGCGGCCGACCTTCCCGACCCCTACCGGGTTCCCGACGACCAGGAGCTCCTGGCGCAGCTGCTCTTCCTCGGCGATTCCCCGGCCTTCGAGCGCTTCACGGACCGCGCGCAGTCGAAGGGGCTGCTCGTCGCCTATCTGCGCGACGACGATTCGGCGCTGGTCGGCCCGCTGGTGCGCCGGACGAAAGCGTGGCTGGCCGCGCATCCGCCGCCGCCGGGAGTCGAGGTCAAGCTGGCCGGCGGGATGGGCCCCATCGTGCTCGCGATCAACGAGCACACGACCTGGGGCAAGATCCTTAACATGATAGTAGTGCTCACGGTCATCTTCGCCGTCTCCTCGCTCATCATGCGCTCGGCCGCCATCGGCGGTTTCGTCGTCGTCCCGATCGTGACGACGGTGTTCCTGCTCTTCGGAGCGCTGGGCTGGACCGGCACGCGGCTCGACATGGGCTCGTCGTCGGTGATCGCCATGGCCGCCGGCATCGGCGCCGATTATGCGATCTACCTCGTGTTCCGCCTGCGCGAGGAACGCCACCGTCACGGCGACGACGCCCAGGCCCTGCGCACCACCCTCGCCACCTCGGGACGGGCGATTCTCTTCGTCGCCGCGAGCATCGGCGCTGGCTTCGCCGTCGTCGCGGTCTCGCCGTATCTCGGGATGCGGCTCTTCGGGACGCTCATGCCAGGGGCCATGGCCCTGGCCTCCCTGGCCTCGTTGACCCTGCTGCCGGTGCTCGTGCTCCGCGTGCAGCCGCGCTTTCTCGCGAACGCGGCGAGCGCTCTCGACACCGCCGCAGCCTCGCCCGAGCCGCCGATCGTGTCCGCGCCGCGACGCTGAGCGCGCTTGCAGGTGCAGCGAAAGCATCGTACTCCCGAGGAGCAGCGCTCGCGGGAACGGCGACATGTCGATCGGACGAGACGGGCAGGATCGAGAGACCCCTCACCCCGGCGGCGAGACGCCGCTCCCCGCACTCGGCAAGGACGCCATGGTCGAGCTCGCCCTGGCGCAGATCCCTCCGCTCGACGCCGAGGTACTGCGATTGCGCTTCGGCATCGGCGGCTTGCCGCAACGCTCCGCGGCGGAGGTGTCGGTCATCCTCGGCATCCCGCTCGACCGCCTGCGTCAGATCGAGCTCGGGGCACTCCGCGCCCTGCGCACGCCGGGACCGCTGCGGCCGTTGCGCATCGTCCGCCCGCAGTGAGCTCCGGTCGCCCGCTGTCTCAGCCGACCGAGGTCCAGCGGGGATTGGCGACGGCGAGCTTCTCCACGACGGTCGACCGCACGTGGGCACGCACGGCATCGGCAAACGGCCCGCAGTCCGCGTCGCCATGCCGGATCCGTTCGGCGAGCGCCTCCTCGAGTGCCCGCACCCGCTGGCGCAACGCCGCGAGGCCAGGGCAGGGCTCGCTCGCCGGGGCCACGCCGAGGAGGGCTTCGAGTCGTTCCCGTTGTGCCTCGAGCTGCGTTTCCTCCAGCGCCAGCTCCCGAGCGACGATGGCAAGCACGTTGGCAGCGACCAGCCCGTGGAAGCGCTGGCGTCCCTCGAGCGTCGGCAGGATCTCCGCCTCGAAGAACTCGCGCACCACCTCGAGGAGCTCGATGGCGGTCGGTCGGTCCTGCATCCCGCGGCTCACCCCTCCATGAGATCGAGGAGCTCCAGCTCCATTTCACAGATCCGCCGGCCCAGGCTGGCCAGCTCGACGCTGCGCACGCCGGCGAGGAAGGTGTGCGCCTGGAGGATGCAGATCACGGCCCACTTGAGCGTGCCGTACACTTCCCACCAGCGTGCCGCGGCGGGATCGACCGCATCGCCCCCCGCAGCCTCGTAGGCCCGCCACAGGCGTTCGCGGTCGCAGAGACCGGCAACTGGCAGGGTATCGTTGCCGAAGCGCCAGGCGCGGACGCACAGCCAGCCCAGGTCCTCGAGGGGATCGCCGACATGCGCCAGCTCCCAGTCGAGCACCGCCCGCAAGCCCTCGGGCCCGACGATCACGTTGCCCAATCGGAAATCGCCGTGCACCAGCGCGAGGCGGCGGGGCTGCGGCGCGCGGGCGCGCAGCCAGCGCAGCGCCAGCTCGATGGCAGGATGCGGATCGGGAGCGATGCCGCGAAACAGCTCTTCCTGCCGCTCGACCTCGGCGAGCGCAGCGCTGCTCTGGTCGACGGGCCGGGGCAGCTCCGGAGCTACCGCCGGATCCATGCGGTGGATCGCCGCCAACGCCCTGGCGAGCTGCTCGGGCAGCGCAGCGCGTGCCGCGGCGAACTCCGCATCGCGCAGCAGCTTGCGGGCGATGGTCTCGCCGGGGACCAGCTCCATCACGAAGAAGGGCGAGCCGAGCGGCGCAGGATCGTCGTCCCCGAAACGCACCGCAGGGACGGGCACGCCCGCGGCGGCTGCCGCACGCAAGAGCCGCTGCTCGGTCCCGCGGCTCGTGTTGACGACATGCCCCGGAGGATCGCGGCGCAGGACGAGCCGCTCGGGCGCTGCCTCTGCACGCTGCAGCGTGAAAGCCCACATCTCGCGGGAGGCCCCGCCGGCCAGGCGCCGCAGCTCGCTCACGCGCGCGTCGGCGCCGAGGTGCGTGCGGAGCCAGGCCCCGAGGCGCTCGTGCAGCTCAGCTGACGTGGTCCAGGTACTCCGACCAGCCGTAGCCACGCCGCTCGCCCCACTGCCAGGCCGTGAGCCCCTCGGCGATGCGAGTCACGAGACCCTGGCGACGGTTCCGCAGCGGAACCATAGCGAGCACCCGGCCGCTCACGGTCTCCACGGCCCCGTCGGACCGCGTGAGCGTCGCCCGCAGCGCGCTGTGCAAGCCAGCAGCGTCTCGGGCCTCGGTGTCCACCTCGACCCGGACGATCGGGACGACGGGTGCGCCGGAAGTGAACAGATACCCGCCCTGAACGATACGGCCGTCCCGCTGCACGGTGCGCGCAGCTGCGATCCCCGCCTCCGGGCCGAAACTCATCGTGAGCCAGCGATAGTGATCCGGCGCCTGCCAGGAGCGCGGTCCCCAGGAGCGGTCGCGCAGGCCGTAGCCATCGATCGGCCAGCGCACCCCGTCGAGCACGAGCGCGCCGCTGACGTGTCCGTGCTGCTCGAGATGCCCGCGAGCGAACTCCTGGCCGGGAGTCTCGTGCCGCACGCCCACCCAGCGGCCGTCGACCAGGACCCGGGGCTCGCCCCCTTGCGCGGCGCAGAGGCTGCGCCAGGCGAGCGTCAACGTGGCGGTGACCTGGGGATTGTGCGTGAAAGCGGCCTTCGGGTCGAGCAGGTCGAGGGGACGCCGCAGCAGACACACGGGGCCCTCGTACCGGATGCGGTGCTCCCGCATGGGTGTCACGACGTCGAAGCGCATCCCCCCGGCCTCGAAGCGGTCGTTGCCGGCAATGGGCGGCCGCGCGTACATGAAAGCGGCCGCTCCATCGGGCAGGTAGAGGCAGATCGTCATCTCCGCCACGCCCTCGTTCGGACGATTGCCGATCCGGCAGAAGCCGCCGAGGCGGCGCCGGGGATCGTAGACGTTGTAGTAGGCACTCTCGTTGAAATGCGCCTCGCCAGTGTTCTCGTGCATGAGATCGTCGCTGTCGAGACAGACGAGTCGGACCGATCCAGCCATGGCGTCGCCCTCTCCCTCTCAGCGCGGGAACGCTTCCACGACCCCGCCATCCACGGGCAAGGTCGCGCCCGTAGTCGGCGTGAGGTTCGCCGCCAAAAAGACGACAGCATGACCGACATGGTCCGGCGTAATGCGCGCCCGAAGCAGATTGCGCTGGCGGTAGAACTCCTCGAGCTCTTCCGGCTCGAGGCCGCGCGAGCGGGCCCGGGCCGGGCCGACCTCGCGCCACAATCCCGAGGGCCGCGCGGCATCGCCAAAGACCGCATCCGCGTTGATCATGTTGACGCGGATGCCCGCCGCGGCGAGCTCGAGCGCCGCCACCTTGGCGAGCTGGTGTGCGCCGGCCTTGGACGCACTGTACGCGCCGAATTCCGCGCCCGGCGCGAAGACGTTCTTCGACGAGACGAGCACCACGTTGCCGCCGAGTCCCTGTCGAGCGAGGAGCCTGGCACCCTCGCGCAGCACCAGGAACGTCCCGAAGAGATTCACCTCGAGGACACGCCGGAAGGCCTCCGGCTCGAGCTGCTGGATCGGGCTCACGTGCGCTACGCCGGCATTCAGCACGAGGATGTCGAGCCCGCCGTAGCGGCGGCAGGCCTCCGCGAGGCCCGCCGCGACCGAGGCCTCCTCGGTCACGTCCATGACGAGCGGCGCGACGAGCCCTCGCGCTTTCGGATCGAGCTCGCGGCACGCCGCCGCGAGGCGCCCCGCATCGAGGTCGGCCAGCAGCACGTGCGCTCCCGCCGCGAGGAGCTGCCGACAGACGCCGTAGCCGATCGCCCCGGCGGCGCCCGTCACCAGCGCGACCTGGCCAGCCAGGAGCAGCTCCTTTGCCGTCCCGAGCTTCGCCTGTTCGAGGACCCAGTATTCCATGTCGAAGAGATCCGCGTCGCCCAGCGCCTGATAGCGGCCAAGGTCGTTGGCCATGGCCTTGGCGCGCACCGTGTGCTCGGCGATGTCGGCAGCGATGCGCGCGTCCTGCTGCGTGCGGCCGGCCCCGAAGAGACCGATCCCGGGTGCGAGCACGACGCGTGGCGCGGAATCCAGCTTCTGGAGCGGCATGCGGGCACGGTGCCGCTGCGCCTCGACGTAGGCGTCGTAGCTCCGCCGGTAGGCGTCGACCGCAGCAGCGACACGCGCCGACAGGCTCGCATCGTCCTCGAGAGGAAGCGGTGCCGGCAGGAAAAGATGGCGTCCCTTGGTGCGAATCACGTGATCGGGCGTCAGGGGATGCTCGGCAGCCAGTGCGGCCGCATCCTCGCGCGCGAGGAGGCCGAGCAGCTCGTCGTCGACGCGGTACTCGAGGAGCAGGCGGCGCCACGGGCGATCCGGATCGCCGCTCGCCTCCGCCAGGAATCGCCGCAGGACGGGCGCCAGCCGTGCCGCGTCCGCGCGTGCCCGCGCGAGATCGGCCGCCACCTGCACGGTCGTGCGGCGTCTCGCCTGCACCATCTTGGCCACGAAGCGCTCGGCCCGGTCCACCCCGTCGATCATGCGCTCGTAGGCCGTGCGCGCATCCTCCGCGAAGGTGAAGAGCCCGTGATTCACCAGGACCAGCCCTTCCACAGAGGGGTCCTGCTCGAACACCTCGGCAGCGAGCTTCGCCAGGGCGAAGCCCGGCATGACATAGGGGACGATCCCCCAGCGCGGTCCGAAGGCCTCCTGGATCAGCTCGCGCTGGGCCGCCGGTGGCTGGTTCGTCACCACGAGCGCGATGTCGGCATGCGTGTGATCGACAAAGCGGTGCGGCAGAAAGGCATGCAGCAACGTCTCGACGGATGGCGTCGGTGCCCCGGGATCGAAGAGGTTGCCCCGCAGCTGGCGCATCATCTCGGGGTCGGAGAGGGCCGGCAGCGCGCGGAGGCGGCGCAGCGCCCGGAGATCCACCGGGGGCAGCCCGGGCGGCTCGATGGCCTCGAGGTCCCAACCGCTCCCCTTGATGAAGAGCGCGTCCACGGTGTCGCCGACCACGGTCGTCACCGACCCCTTGAGCGAGGTGTTGCCTCCGCCGTGCATGACGAGCGCCGGATCGCGTCCGATGAGCCGCGAGGTGTACACCCGAAGCGCGAGATCGGGCCCGCACACCGGGGCGAATCGATCGAGGTATTCCTGGGCCTCGCGATCGGACCAGCGGCTCTGCATCGAGGGGAGAGATACGTGCTGCGCTGCCGGCGTTGCAAGACGAGGCGTCCCGCGACGCTAGGGGAGCCGCCGCAGCGCCGAAAGCACCGGATCGCCGATGGCTGCCGGACGACGGGCGCGCGCTGCGCGTTCTCGCCGAAGGAAGCGCAGACAGTCGCCCGGTGTCGCAAAGCCGTAGCGGCGCGCGAGCACGGCCACCGCGTCGCCCGGGGCGAGCGGACATCCCGCCACGGCGTACCCCGGCAAGTCGAGGGCCAGCTCGATGCTGTTCCACAGCACTGCCGTCCCGCGCGTCTCCACGAGCGTGCGAAAATCGTCTGCGACCTTGGCCGGATCGATTCGCGGCGCGTGCGTGTCGTGCCGCAGATCCTGGAGCACGGCGTGCAAGGCGCGGGCGGCCCGCCCCCGACCCCGAGTGGCGGCAGCGAGATAGCGCCGGCGGGCTTCAGCGATCCGCCGCTCGGCCTCCTGCACGCGGCGGGCCAGCGCCGGCAGATGATCGCCGAGGAGGCTGCGCAGCGCCTCGACTTGAGCGCGGCCGAGCGTCAACCGTGTGCGCGGCAGCTCCCGGGTGAGGGCAAGCCAGCGCGCCAGTCGCTCGGCCAGGCGACTCGCTCGCTGCTCTGGGGTGAGCACCCCGGCATGGCGGCGCACTTCCGAGGGCCGCGGTCCCCGGCCAGCCTGGGGTCGCCGGCGCGGCCCGGTCCCCGCGCGCGTTCGCTGCCCACCGCCTGGGTCCTGGCCCATGCCCCCCTTGTAGGACGGCCCGCCCTGGCCGACCAGTCCCCCAGTCGCCCTGGCGTCGTTCAGCGCCGCTCGGCGAGGCCGAAAACCGGAGCGCGGAGATGTTGACTGCGGCAGCGCGGGCAGGCGCTCGGTCGACCGAGGCGCTCCCGCTGGCGGAAGACGAAGCCGCAGGCGAGACGTCGCGCGGGCTCGACGGCGAGCCGCCTGCCGCCACGGCGCAGCGAGGAGTCCCTGCCGGATCGTCTCCCCGCGCGGCGCGGGCGCGACCGGCGGTCGCTGCCGGCGCGCAGTCACGGGACACACGGCGGGACCAGCCCGGCCCCGCGAAGCTGGTCCGCCACCCGCGCGGCCACCTCGTCGAGCAGGGCAGCCGAACCTGACGCGAAGCGGACACGCAACGCATCCACCGCCCCGACGAGCGAACCGACGTCGGGCGGGGTCTGCCCCAGACCACCGACACGCTGCAGAGTGCGAACGAGCCGTCCAGCCAGGCCTGCCGGCGTGGCGTAGTCCGCGAGAAATCGACTGGCCGTGAACCGCGCCAGCACCGCGGCGAGCTCGTCGCGGATCTGCGGCTCGTCGCTCGAAAGCTCGCAGGCGTATCGACAGGCGGCATGCGAAAATCGCGCGTAGAAGATGTCGATCAGCGCTGGATCGCGCTCGAGCAACCAATGATCGAGCAGCATCTCGACCAGCACGTGCGCGGCAAGCTCCAGATGGCGGGGCGTGTCGCCCAGGTGCGCCTCGAGCCGTGCGGCTGCCTCGTCGACGCGTGCCGCAAAGATCGGATGCCCATGAAAGACCGCGTCGACGTGCATGTGATGGGCGATCCCGTAGGCCAGTGCGGCAGCCTCAGGGTCGGCACGAGCGCGCAGACGGCGGAGCACGAGCAGCGGGAGCGGACGGGCGGACACCAGGGGCCACAGGTCCGGGAGGGTCGCGCCGACGTGTACGAGCAGCGGCAGCCCTGTGCCGAGCACGCAGTCGTGCGCCAAGAAGTTCATGCCAGCCCGCCGCTGCCCGGGGCGTGGAGGCGGACGCCGCGCGCCGCCGCGCCATGGAGCCGCGGAGGGTGTCGCGTCGGAGGCCAGGGACCCCGTGTCGGCATGCCTCCTGTGTAGCGCGTGGCGCGACTGGCATGCCATCCTGGCCTGTGCAAGGAAGCTCCCCGACCAGCGAGGGGAGGCATGGACGTTCGCGATCTTCACGGCAAGACTGCCCTGGTGACCGGGGCGGCGAGCGGCATCGGGCGGGCGACCGCCCGGGCGCTGGCGCGCCGCGGGGCGCAGCTGGTGCTCTGCGACCTCGACGGCGAGGGCCTCGCCGCCGTCGCTCGGGAGCTTGCCGCAACGGGCCGGGAGGTGCTCGCCGAGCGCGTCGACGTCGCGAAGGCGGAGGAGGTCGCGGCATTCGCCGAGACCGTGCACCGCCGCTATCCCGCCCTGGACCTCCTGGTGAACAACGCGGGCGTGGGTCTCGGCGGCGGGACACTCCACACCAGTCTCGAGGACTGGCGCTGGATCCTGGGGGTGAACCTCTGGGGCGTGATTCACGGTTGCCACTACTTCGTGCCTCCCATGGTGCGTCGCGGCCGAGGCGGTCATGTGGTCAACGTGGCCTCCGCCGCCGGGTATGTCGCGACCGAGGCGCTCGCCGCCTACGCGACCACGAAGTTCGCCGTGGTCGGGTTCTCGGAAGCGCTGCGCGACGAGCTGGCCCCGTACGGCATCGGCGTGACCGCCATCTGTCCGGGGGTCATCGACACGGCGATTACCCGGACCGCGCCGCTGCGCGGGCCGGTGGACACCCCCGAGATGCGCGCCTACGTCATCGAGGCGTACCGCCGGCGGGGCTACCCGCCCGAACGCGTGGCGGAAGCTATCTTGCAGGCTATCCAGAGCAACCGAGCGCTCGCGCCTGTCTCGCCCGAAGCCTGGCTGCTCTATGCGCTCAAGCGCCTGAGCCCTCGACTGACCGCCTGGGTGAACCGGCGGCTCGCCGAGCGGACGCGCCGCACCATCGAGCGGCAGCGTGGCGCCGTGGCTCCCCAGCCGTGATCGTCGCCACGACACGCGGCGCCGCGCGCGCCTGGCTGTACGACCTGGCCATCGCCCCGATGACCGTTCGCTGGTATCGCGCCGTCCTCGAGCGGCTGCCGCCAGGGTGCCGGCTGCTCGACGTCGGCATCGGGACGGGCACGGCGCTGCTGGCCCACGCGAGCCTGCTGCGGCAGCGGCAGCTCGCGATCACCGGGGTCGACGTCGAGCCGGCCTACGTCGCCCGCTGTCGGCGCGCTGTTCTCGAACGCGGCCTCGCCGGCCAGGTCACCGTCCAGTGCGAGTCGGTCCACGCGCACCACGGCGGCCCCTACGACGCCGTCTACTTCAGCGGCAGCTTCATGCTCATCCCCGATCCTGAAGCGGCACTGCGCCACGTGAGCCTGCTCCTCGCCCCAGCCGGACGGCTCTACTTCACCCAGACCTTCGAACATGCGCGCTCGCCCGTGCTCGAGACGATCAAGCCGCTCCTGCGACGCGTGACCACGATCGACTTCGGCCGTGTCACCTACGAGGCGGATTTCCGCCGGACGCTGGCGGCGGCCCGGGTCGAGATCGAGGCGGTGGAGCCGTTATCGACGGGCTCCCGCCGTTCCGCGCTCCTCGTCCAGGCGCGTCACGTCCCTCCGGCGCGGCTTGTCGCGACCGCCCCGGCGTCGCCGGCCAGATAGATCCGGCTGGCGTAGTCGTCGAGCATGCGCTGCGCCGAAAAATACAGGCCCGCGGTGCGCAGCGACGCCCGCATCATCGCGACCCAGGACCGCGGAATGCCGGCACGATCGCGCGTATAAAAGCGCGGCATGATCTCGTTCTCGATGAGCGTCAGCAGCGCCTCGGCGTGCCGGCGGCTCTGGGCCTCCTCGTCCTCGTCCACCGCCCCTTCGATCGCCCAGCCGTTGGTGCCATCGTAGGCCTCCGCCCACCAGCCATCGAGCACGCTCAGGTTGAGCGCTCCGTTCAGCGCGGCCTTCATCCCGCTCGTGCCACTCGCCTCGTAAGGCGGCCGCGGCAGGTTCAGCCAGACATCGCAGCCCGCCACGAGACAGGCCGCCAGATCCATGTCGTAGTCGTGCAGGTAGGCGACCCGCTCGCCCACGTGCGGCGCCCCGCGGCTCCGAAACAGGGCTTGGACGATGCTCTTGGCCCCGTCGTCCATGGGGTGCGCCTTCCCGGAGAGCAGGAGCTGCAGGGGCGGGTCGACGGCCAGCAAGCGCAGCATCCGTGGCAGATCGTAGGTGAGGAGATGCAGCCGTTTGTAGGTGGCGAGCCGCCGGGCGAAGCCGACCGTCAAGGTGTCGGGGTCGAACGCACGCGAGGCCAGCTGGACGTAGTCCGGCGCCTCACCGCGCGCGAGGCGATCGGCGGTTGCACGCTCCCGCACGTACTCGACCAGCCGCGCCCGGAGCGTCCGGCGCACGGCCCAGAGCTCCTCATCGGGGACGCGCTCGAGCCGCGCCCAGGTCGCTGGATCGGTCGCCCGATGCACCCAGTCCTCCCCCAGGTAGCGATCGAGGAGCGTGCGCATCGGCTCGGCCATCCAGGTTTCCAGGTGCACACCATTGGTGACATGATCGATCGGTACCTCGTCCACGCTGCGCTCGGGGAACATCGCCTGCCACATGGCGCGCGCGGTCGCGCCGTGGCGGCGGCTCACGCCGTTGGCCTTGCGGCTGATCCGCAGCCCGCTCTGCGTCATTCCGATGGGCTCGCCGCGGTCGTCAGGGTTGATCCGCCCGAGGCGATGCAGGGTCTCCCAGTCGACACCGAGCCGCGAGGCGAGATCGTGAAACGCGCGCCGGATGTCTTCCGCCGGATAGACCTCGTTGCCCGCAGGAACGGGCGTGTGCGTGGTGAACACGGTCAGGCGCCGGGCCGCCGCCAGCGCCTCCTCCAGCGAGCGGCCGGCTTCGACCTCCGCGGCTGCGACTTCGTAGGGCGCCAGCACGGCATGGCCTTCGTTCAGATGGATCACGCTCGGCACGATGCCCATCGCCCGCAGCGCCCGGATTCCCCCGAGCCCGAGGAGCCCGTACTGCGCCAGGCGGGTATCGCGGTCGCCCACGTAGAGCCGCGCGGTGATCCAGCGATCGATGAGCAGGTTGTCGGCCCGATCGGCATCGAGCAGGTAGAGCGGCGTGCGCCCGACATCGACCCGCCAGATCTGGGCGACGACTTGGCGGCCGCGAAGCGGCACGGTGATCGTCAGCGGCTCGCTGCCATCCCGGGTGACCAGGGCTGCCGGCAGGCGCTCGGGGTCCGTTTCCACCCAGTACTCGTGCTGCCAGCCCGAGACGTCGATGCGCTGGCGAAAGTACCCCTGGCGATACATCAGGCCGACGCCCACCATCGGGAAGCCCCTGCAGGACGCCGCCTTGAGCATGTCGCCGGCCAGCACGCCCAGGCCGCCGGAGTAGATGGGAAGCGACTGATGGATACCGTATTCGGCGCAGAGAAAGGCGACCGGCCGTTCGGGCGTGACGAATCCCACGGGCTGCGGCTTCGGCTGGCCGAAGATCCGCTCCTCGAGCGCCAGCGCCCGCCGGCGCAGCGTGCGATCGGCGGCGGCCCGCTCGAGCGCAGCCATCTGTGACTCCTGGAGCAGGCGCACCGGGTTCCGCTGGCAGAGACGCCAGCGATGGGGGTCCACTGCCTGGAAGACCGCGTCCCCATCGGGCAGCCACGACCAGGCGTAGTTGAAGGCGATCCGCGCCAGGGGCGCGAGAAGCGTCGGAAGCCGGGCAGCGAGCTGATCCGCAGCCTGGCGAATATCCGAGGAACCTGGGGTACCCGTCCACACGAGATCGGCACTCCTCTCCGCCGGCTTCTCTCCTCTCCTCTGCGCCACCATGCAACCGCCACGGCGACGCCAGCGGGCGGAACACCGCGGTCGGGCAGAGTACCCCGCCGGGCGTTGGGGCTGCCGCCATCGTTAACGCCGGGCTCAGTCGCGATGCCGATGACGGTGGTGGTGGCGATGCCACCACCCGTGCCCCCTCCAGCGCGGCGGCCGAAAGGAGACGCCGCGCGGGCGATAGTACGGCAGCACGAAGGGCCGCGGGACGACGACGGGCGGCGCGTACACGACAGGCGGGCCCAGCGCCACCACGGGAGGCGGCCCGTAGACGATCGGCGGAGGAGGATAGAAGACCGGCGGTGGCATGCCCCCGTTGATCACGAGCCCGAAGCCGGGGAGGGCCAGGGCAAAGCCAAAGTCCGCCGCCGCCGGGCGTGGCCCGAACAGCAGGAGCACGGCCAGGAGAGCGATCCAGCGCAGCATCGGGCGAGTCCTCCGCCGGCCTGAAACACGGACGGACGGCGAGAGTTACGGGCGGCCTGCTTGCCGGCGACCGGCGCGGTGCGCTACGCCGATGGCCCATGCCAGCGACGCTCTCTGCCGACGATCGGCTCGCCATCCACGAGGTGCTCGCGCGCTACGCCCGGGCGATCGACTTCCAGCGCTGGGAAGAGCTGCCAACGCTCTTCACGCCCGATTGCGTGCTGGATTTTGGTGCCGTGATGGGCACGCACGAAGGCCACGCCGGTGTCCGCCGTCTGAGCGAGATGATCGGTGCCACCGGGCTGACGATGCGTCATTACTCCACGAACGTCATCGTGGAGCCCGTCGGCGATGGCCGGGCTCGCGCGACCTCCTACGTGCTCGCGTTCACGGGCCCTGCCTTCGGCAGCCTCGTTCCGACCACCGGCCGGTACGAAGACGATCTCCTGCGGCACGACGGGCGATGGCTCATCCACCGCCGACACGCCATCATCGAGATGCCCGGCACGGCCTGAGGGCAGCGCGCTGTGCCCTCATTCGGTCGGCTTGGGTTTGTTCTTGGACCCCTTCGGACGGCCTGGGCCTCGCTTCCCTGGAGGACGCCCCGGTCCTGCCATGGCCGGTTTCGGGCCGCGCCGCCCGCGCTGCATTCCGGGCTTGCGCGCCGCCGCGGTGGAGAGCGCCCCGAAAAGCCCCCGGATGGCATCGTTGACTTCCTGGCGCACAAGCTCTCTGATGATGGTGATGATGCTCTTTTGTCGCGGCATATAGCCCCTCCGTCGCTGACCTTGGCGGCACGCTAGTACTGGAACACAACCGCGGGAGCAAGCAATTTTCGGCGCAATCCCCCGTGGTGCCGAGGCTTCTCTCGCCGGAATTTTTCGGATTCGACGGTATTCGGTGACGTTTCCCCGGCAAATCCCCGACATTCCCCGCGAGTCGCCGGTGCACGAGCTGCGCACGGATATCGTGTACGACGAGGTCGACGGCGTCCCCTTGCGCTTCGATCATTACCGGCCACGCGGTGTCCCCGAGCCCGCTCCGGCGATCGTCTTCGTCCATGGCGGAGCCTGGGTCAGCGGCGATCCGAGCCAGGCTGCTGGCAACGCCCTGCATGCCGCACGCCGGGGCATTGCGACCGTTGCGCTGTCGTACCGGCTCGCGCCGCACCATCCCTTTCCAGCCCCCCTGCACGATGTCCGCCGCGGCCTGCGCTGGATCCGGGCGCACGCATCCGAGATCGGGATCGACCCGAAGCGCCTGGTGCTCATGGGGTTATCCGCGGGCGCCCATCTGGTCGTGCTCGCGCACCTGAGCGCTGGTCTCGCGTCGCTCGAGCCCGAGTTTCCTCCAGAGCTGCGCGACGTGACAGAAACGGTGCGTGGCATCGTCGCCCACTACGGCCCGTACGATCTCACGCGAAGCCGCTCGCCCTGGATCGACGCCTTGCTCGGTCCAGCGGCTGGCGACGCCGAGACCGCCCGACGTGCCTCGCCGCTCCACCATAGCGCGCGCGCCCGCGTGCCGCTGCTGCTCGTCCACGGCACCGGTGACGAGGTCGTGTCGTGGCGCGAGTCGGCGCGGATGCACGAGGCGCTCCAGGCGGACGGCAAGGCGAGCGAGCTCGTGCTGCTCGACGGTGCACCCCACGCCTTCCAGATCGACTGGCACGGCGAGGCCAACCGCCGAGCGAACGCGGCGACCGATGCCTTTCTGACGCGCATCCTCGGTCGCTGAGACCTCCGCGCGCGGCGAGCGCCCGGGTGGCACGCCAGCATCTCGGGTGCTACCCGAGACCACCGATGTACGAGCGCTTCTTCGGGCTCGCCGACGCTCCGTTTCGCCTCACGCCCGACCCGCGGTACCTCTTCCTCACGGCGAGCCACGCAGACGCGCTCGCCCACCTGCGCCTCGGCCTGAGCGAGTCGAGCGGCTTCGTCTGCATCACGGGCGATGTCGGGACCGGGAAAACCACCGTCCTCCGCGCCTTCCTCGCGGAGCTCGGCCCCGGGGTCCGCACGGCCTACGTGATCAACCCGCGCCTCTCTCCCCTCGAACTGCTGCAGACGCTCGCCACCGAGTTCGGCATCGCCGACGCGGGCCCCGGCAGGCAGGCGCTCGTCGACCGCCTGAACGACCATCTGCTGGTTCAGCACGCAGCCGGTCGTCGCTGCGTGGTAGTGGTCGACGAGGCCCAGGCACTCGCCCTCGAGGTGCTCGAGGAGCTGCGCCTGCTCTCGAATCTCGAGACGACGACCGAGAAGCTGCTGCGCATCGTCCTCGTCGGACAGCCGCAGCTGCGCGCGCTGCTCTCGCATCCGGAGCTCGTCCAGCTCAACCAGCGCATCACCCTGCGCTGGCACATCGGCCCGCTCCGCCCCGCCGAAACCGCCGCCTACGTGCGCCATCGCCTCGCCATCGCGAGTAACGGCCAGCCGCGAGCGCTCTTCACCAGGGCGGCCCTGCGGCTCGTGCACCGCCGTTCCGGTGGCGTGCCACGGGTGATCAACATGCTGGCCCATCGCGCGCTGCTCGCCGCCTTCGTCCGCGGAGAGCCCCGAGTGCGGGTGCGGGCCGTGCGCCAGGCCCTGGCGGAGATCGCGTCTCTCCCGCTGCCCTCCCCGCGCCTCGCCCGACGCTCGCGTGTCCCGATCGCCATCGGGGGGGCGATGACTGCGGCCGCACTCGTCCTCGCAGCCGGGCCATGGCGGCCGCTGCCGCTCGGTGAGCGCGCAGCCCGGGACGATGCGCTCCTAGCGCGGCCGGTCACGCCGGCGACCGGACAACCGACCACGCCGTCCCTCCCTGCGGAGCCCCCCGTCGCCGAGGCCGCCATCCCGACGCCCCACGACGACGCAGTGCTTGCCGAGCGACTTCTTGCGGTCGACGCGGCGAAGAGCGCACAGCGCGCGCTGGAAACGGTCCTCGAGCGATGGAAGCTCGCTCCCCTGATCGTCCCGGAAGGGGGGATGCCAGCGGACTTCCCCGCGATCGGGGAACGGCGGGGTCTCGAGCAACTGGCCCTCACGGCCAACACGGCCCTGCTGCGCCTGGTGGACGTTCCCGCCATCGTGGAGCTGGCGGTGCCAGCGAGTGGCAGATCGCGCCTCGGGGCGGTCGTCGCGCTCGCGGCCGATCATGTCGAGCTCGTGGTGGGAGACGGCGATCCCCTGCGGCTTCCCCTGGCGGTCTTCGAGGCTGCGTGGACGGGGCACACGTGGCTGTTCTGGCGTGACTTCGAGGGCCTGGGGCCTTCGGCACTCGAGCTCGGCGCCCAGGGGCCACGGGTCGAGCGGCTGCAGGCTCTCCTCCGCCGTATCGGCGATTACGCGGGTCCCGTGCACGGGGTCTTCGATCGCACCACCCTCGAGGCGGTGCGGAGCTTTCAGCGCTCGCGATACATCGCGGCGGACGGCGTCGTCGGCCGTCTCACGCGCCTCGTGCTCTACGCGGCGGTCGGTGGGTATACTCGGCCCACACTCGCTCCCAGCTCATGAGCTCGATCCTCGATGCCCTCGGTCGCCTCGAGCAGGCGCCACCCCATGGCCCACCCCTCGGCCCGGTGCGCGTCCCGCGACCTCGACCGTGGCGACGCCTCCTCGCCTTCGCCGCCGCGGTGCTGGCCGGGGGCAGCGCCCTCGTCGTGGTCCTCGTCGCTCGGCCCCCAGGCGCGTCCGTTCCGGCGCCTACCGAGATCCCGCAGCCCCCGGCTGCGGCCGTCACGCCTCCTGCCGATCAGGCGGCGGCGCCCGCGACCCCCGACGCGGGCAGCGCCCTCGAGCGCGCTGCGCCGGTCGCGCCGCCCACTCCCGAGAACCGCCCCCTCGCCGTGCCCATCGAAGCGCCCAGCGATCCGATCCCGAATCCGGAGCCGCCCGTCGCCTCCGAACGCCGGCTGCCGCCGCCGACCATCAGCTCGCGTCCCCTGCCCGACGAAGCCTTGCCACCGCCCGCGCTGCCGGCCGGCGCTCCCGACGTTCACCTCGCCTTCCTGCTCTACTCGGCCCGCCCGGAGCGGCGGAGCGTCGCCGTGCAGATCGACGGCGGGCCGCTGACTACCCTGCACGAGGGCGACGAGGCGGCCGGTCTCACCGTGCTCCGCATCCAGCCGGATCACGTCGAGCTCGACTGGCAAGGCCAGCGCTTCGTCGTCGCTGCCCGGCGGTGACGCCCGATCACGCTTTCCAGGTCACCTGCTGGATCTCGGTGAACTCTTCGAGTCCCCAGCGTCCCCCTTCGCGGCCGAGCCCGCTTTCTTTGAAGCCGCCGAAGGGCCCTTCGACCATGTTGAGCGCGCCGTTGATCCACACCACGCCGGTGCGAATCCGCCTGGCGAGCTCGACGGCCCGGGCCGTGTCGCGCGTGTAAATCGCCCCCGCCAGCCCGTAGGTCGAATCGTTCGCGATGCGGATGGCCTCGTCCTCGTCGGCGAACGGGATCACGGACACGACCGGCCCGAAGATCTCCTCCTGCGCGATCCGCTGCGAGTTCCGCACATTGCAGAAGATTGTCGGCTCGAGGAACCAGCCTCGCTCGAGATGGGCCGGCCGCTTTCCGCCGGTCGCCAGCGTGGCACCCTCGGCAATCCCGGCCGCGATGTGGCGCTCGATCGCGTCGCGCCGCTCGGGGCGAATGACCGGCCCGAGCATCGTGGCCGGATCCGCCGGGTCGCCGACGGTCACGGCCTGCTGGACGAAGCCGACCATCTTCTCGACGAACGCGTCGTGGCGATCGCGCGGAACGAGGACCCGGGTCGCCATCGCGCAGCCCTGCCCCGCATGGAACATAGCTGGGCCGCACGCCACGATCGGATGCATCGGATCCTCGTCGCCATCGAGATAGATCCCGACCGATTTCCCCCCCAGCTCGAGGTGGACACGCTTCAGGTTGCTTGCCGATGCCTCGAGGATCTTCCGCCCCACCTGTACGCTGCCGGTGAACGATACCTTGTCGATGCGACGATCCCGCACGAGGGCTTCGGCCACAGCCGCCGACTGCGAGGTGACGACGTTGACCACGCCGGGCGGCAGGTCCGCCTCGGCGACGACCTCGGCCAGGAAACAGTTGATGAGCGGGCCCCAGGGCGAGGGCTTGAACACCATCGTGCAGCCCGCGGCCAGCGCCGGCGCGAGCTTCTGCACGAAGACGTAGACCGGGAAATTCCAGGTCGGGATCATCGCGCAGACCCCAACGGGCTGGCGGATCACCAGGGTCGCATTGAGCTGCGTGCCGAAGGGGCCCGCGCTGGCCCGCGGCACCAGCGCTTCCTCGAAGGCGTACCCGCGGACCAGATCGGCGTAGTAGCGCAGATGCTCGATGGGGGCATCCACCTGGATGGGGTGCGTGACGTGCGCCGCTCCCGTCTCGGCGACGAGCAGGGCGCGCATCTCCTCCTTGCGCCGCTCGAGATGATCGGCGATGCGGCACAGCGCCTGGGCGCGCGTGTCCCGCGACGTCCGCGGCCAGAGGCCATCGTCGAAGGCGCGACGCGCTGCCGCGATCGCACGCTCGAGATCCTCGAGCCCGGCATCGGGCGCATAGCCGATCGTTGCCTCCGTGGCCGGGTTGGGCACCGCGTAGCGTGCGCCGTTCGCGGCCTCCGTGAAGCGCCCATCGATCCAAAGCCTGGCTGTCTGCACGATGCGGTCTCCTCCTGCGTTCGGCCCGGCGAAGACGGGCGAGCGCGCCAGCGTGCATAGTACGCCGTGCGCGATCCTGTCGACCCTGCTGCGGCAGGCGCGATCCCCGGCGTCATCCGCGCGACGCTGCCGCGCGACGCGTGACGGCCCGCCCGACAGCAGCGAGTGGCCTGCGGCCCCCTCGCGCAACCCGCGACACGGCATGGGCGCTGCAAGACGGGCGCGAACATGGGCTGGGGGATGCGGGGGGCGGCCGCCGTGCTGGTCCTGGTCTGGACAGCGGCCCTCGCGGCGGCACGCGCCCCAGACGACGTGCCCCCTGCCACGGCGGCGGCAGTCGAGGCGCTCGAGCGCACGGCGACGGAGTATCTCACGGCACGCCGTCTGTGCCGGGCCCGAGCGGTCGAGGAGGCCATTCGCGCATACCTCGACGTGGTGGACGCCCTGCTCCCGCTGACCGCAGTCGAGGCGACAGGCCCGATCGCCCGCGGCGGGACGCAGCGCATCGATCGCGTCGCGCAGTGGTTTCTCCACAAAGCCCACCGCGATATCGCAGCCCTGTTCCTGCGCTTCCCGCTGGCGCATCTGGAGGAGTGTGCACGCCTCGAGGCAGCCGTGCTCCATGCGCGGCTGGCGCTCGCGGCAGCGGCCGCTGGCGCGCTGTCGCGCACGCCGACGACTCGCCTGTTGCGCCGGGCCACCGCCCGCCTGCAGGCGGCAGGCTGCCCCCTCCGCCCACCGGACGCGACCCCACCGCCGCCCGACCCGGACGCCCCCGATGCCGGCGACGTTGCCCGGCCACGGGACGACCCGCCGTCTCCCCCGCCGCCAGCCGCGACGGAGGATCCCGTCGAGGGATTCGGGAGCGCCACGCGGGGAGGAGACGGCGGCCGCGAGATCGTGATCGCCGAGGCAACGGAGGCCGCGGTCCGTGACGCCTTCGAGGAAGCCAACCGCGGTGGTCCGGCAATCCTCCGCTTCGTGGTCGCCCAGCCCATCGTGATTGGCCGCTCCCTGCCGCCGCTCACCGCGGACTTCCTCACCCTCGATGGGGCCGGTGCCACCCTGATCGCCGCCCCGGACACCGCCCCGACCCTCGTCGATATCCGCGGACACGACGTGGTGGTCCGGAACCTGCGTCTGCGCAACGGCTACGATAACCTACGCATCCAGGGGGACGGCGCCCACGACATCGTGGTGAGTCATGTTTCGTCGACCGGAGCACGCGACGACGGCATTTCCATCGGCTATGGGGCGCGGAACGTCACGGTGCAGTGGTCCCTGGTCGCGGGCAATACCCGCTCGGTGTTCATCAAATATGGCGGGACCACCGACGTCTCCATCCATCACACCTGGATCTTGAAGCAATGGGCCCGTGGACCACTGGTGTCGAGCGGCGCGCTGGTCGACATCCGCAACGTCATCGTCGAGGACTGGACGCTCTGGGGCATGCGCTTCGAGGACGACGCACGCGGCAACGTCGTCGATTCCCTCTTCGTCCTCGGCCCGCACGCCTTGACCCTCGGCGCCAAAGCCACAAGGGCGCTGCGGCTGATGCAGACCGGCCCCGTATTCACCTCCGGCAACGTCTTCGCGGGCCATGCCCGTGCGGCCGAGGAGAGCCGGGAGCGCTCGCCGGCGCCGTCGCCACCGGTCATGACCGACGCGGTGGAGATCATGGCGCCGCGTGTGCGGGCCCGTGCGGGCTGTCTCCCCCGGGATCCGATCGACCGGGCCTACGTCGAGCTCGAGACCGGATGGACGGTGGAGGAGAGTGTCCCGCTGCGGCTCTCTGGCGCTTCCTGACCGCCTGCCGACTGCGCTTTTCGCGAACCGAGCAAAGCTGCTAATCGCCAGCGGGCGATGGATGGCCCGCGTCTCGTCGATCCCGCACGCCGCGCCCACCATGAGGCGCAGGGCGAGTGGCCGCAGCCGTCATTCTCCGTCCGACTGCGGGAGCGCGCCGAGGACACGCCGGACCGCCCCTTCGTCATCGAGGCCGACGGCCCGGTCCACACCTTCGCGGAGATCTTCGCCCAGAGCCGTCGCATGGCCGGTGCGCTGCACGCCCTAGGCGTCGGGCGGGGCGAGGCCGTGGTCTGGCAGCTTCCGAACTGGCCCGAGGCGATTGCCCTGGCCGCCGCGATCGATCGCCTCGGCGCCGTCTCGGTGCCGGTCCTGCCCATCTGGCGCGAGCAGGAGCTGACCTTCGCCTGCCAGCAGACCGGGGCGCGCGTGCTCGTCGTGCCTGGCCTGGTTCGCGGTGTCGAGCACCGTGATCTCGCGGCGGCTGTCCAGCGTCGGGTGGCGACCCTCGAGCACGTGCTGACGGTCCGCGCCGAGCCCGCGGCCGGACAGCGCGCGCTCGCGGCGCTCGAGACCGACGTTGCCCTTCCTCCCTCGGTGCGACCTCCCGGCCCGTACGAGCTGAGCGCCGTGTTCTACACCTCGGGCACGACGGCCGAGCCCAAGGGCGTGATGCACACCCCCTCCACCCTCGGCGCGGTCGTCGAGGCCCAGGCGCGGGTCCTCCCCCAACGGCCGGACGACTGCAGTCTCCTGCAGTTCCCCCTCACCCACATCGGCGGCTTGACGATGTTCGCGCTCGCGCCCGTGCGCTGGGGATCGCGCGTCGTCTTCATGGACCGCTACGACCCGGCGCTCGCCCTGGCCCTGATCGCGCGCCACCAGGTCACCATCGCCGGTGGCCCGCCCGCCGTACTGCAGGGCATGTTCGCGCTGCCGAGCTGGTCCGTGGACCAGGTGCGCTCGGTGCGCTCCAGCGGCACGGGCGCCGCCGACGTGGCGCCAGAGCTGGTCCGGCAGATCCGCGCGCACTTCCCCGAGGCCTTCGCCTACCGTTCCTACGGGCTCACCGAATGTCCGATGCTGACCTGCGGGGCCCCCGGCGATCCCCGCGACCGCCTCGACAACAGCGATGGGCGTCCCCTTCCCGGCGCCACGGTCCGGATCGTCGACGACAGCGGCCATCCGCTGCCAGCCGGCGTCGAGGGCGAGGTGGAAGCCCACGGGCCGCAACTGTGCGTCGGCTACGTCGACCCGGCGCTCGACGCAGCGTTCACTGCCGATGGCTTCTTTCGCACGGGAGACCTTGGCGTGCTCGACAGCGGGGGATGGCTGCGCATCACCGGACGGCGCAAGGACATCATCATCCGCAAGGGCGAGAACCTCTCCGCGAAGAGCATCGAGGACGAGCTGGCCGCCCATCCCGCGATCGCCGAGGTGGCGGTCATCGGTGTGCCCGATGCGACCGCTGGCGAGCGGGTGTGTGCCTGCGTGGTCCTCCGCGCGGGCACCTCAGCGCTCGACCTCGGCGCCATGCGCACGTTCATGGAGCAGCGCGGGGTCATGCGCCAGAAGATCCCCGAGCAGCTCGAGATCCTCGAGGCGCTGCCGCGCAACGCCACGGGCAAGGTGCGCAAGGACATCCTGCGCGCTCGCTTCGGCAGTCGCGCCTGAGGGCCGAGGGCCCTCGCGCGGCACAAAGTCCCCTGCTACTCACGGACGCGGTGAGCGCGGCGAGCAGCGGTGGCGTGGTGGCGGCGATGCGCTCGTGGCGCACGGCGGCGGTGGCACTCCTCTCGTTCTCGTCGGGTCTCCCGCTGGGGCTGGTGTGGATCGCCATTCCCGACTGGATGCGATCCATTGGCGTGGACATCCGCACCGTCGGGCTCCTCACCCTCGCCCAAGCGCCCTGGAGCTTCAAGGTGCTGTGGTCCCCTCTCATGGACCGCTACTGTCCACCCTGGCTGGGACGCCGACGTGGCTGGATTGCCCTGGCGCAGGTGGCTCTGCTCGGTCTCGGCTTAGCGCTGGCCGGCGTGGGACATCACCCCGACACCCCGTGGGTGGTGGCCGGGCTGGCGCTGGCCATCGCCATGGCATCGGCCAGCCAGGACATCGCCGTGGATGCCTACGCGGTGGACGTGTTGCGCCCGAGCGAGCAGGGCGTCGCCGTCGGCGCGCGCATCGCCTGCTACCGGGCGGCCATGTTCGTGGCCGGCGGGCTGAGCATCACCCTGGCCGGACGCTGGTCTTGGCCGGCGGTGAACGCCCTGCTCGCGACCGTGTACCTCCCGCTGCTGGTGGTCACCTGGCGAGCCCCGGAGCCTGAGCGCAGCCCCACGCCCCCACCGACGCTCCGCGAGGCGGTCTGGCTGCCGTTTCTCGGCTTTCTGGCGCGTCACCGCGCGCTCGAGATCCTCGCCTTCGTCATGTGCTACAAGCTTGCCGACAACCTGGCTGGAGCGTTGATCCGGCCCTTTCTCGTCGACATGGGCTACGACGAGCTCGACCGCGGCGTGGCCCTGGCGAGCGTGGGACTGGCCGCGACGCTCGTCGGCACCTTTCTCGGGGGAGTGCTGACCACCACCCTGGGCCTTGGCCATGCGTTGTGGGTCTTCGGCGCGCTGCAGATCTTCTCGAACCTGGGCTACGTCCTCCTGGCCGACCACCCGCCCCACCGCGTGCTCATGTACGCCGCCACCGGCTTCGAGCAGCTCACCTCCGGAATGGGTACCGGCGCCTTCTCGGTCCTGCTCCTGCGCCTGACCCAGAAACGCTTCTCGGCCACGCAGTACGCGCTGTTCTCGAGCCTGTTCGGGCTGCCCCGCATTGTCTCGGGACCTATCACCGGATGGCTGGTGGACGCGATCGGCTGGCGGGCCTTCTTCTGGGTCACCATCGTCTCGGGCTTGCCGGGCATGGCGCTGCTTGCACGCTTCGTTCCGCCCGGCGTGCGCGAGCCCGTGTTCACCGTCGCTCCCTCTGCACCGCGCGCCCCGCTCGGATCCCTGGCGCTCGCGCTGCGCGGCATCGCCGGCGGCCTCGTGGCGACCGTGGCCGGACTGCTCGCTGCGGCCCTGCTTGCCGCGCTCAAGAGCGCCCGCAGCGCGCCCGATGGCAGCCTCGACCTCGCACGCGCGCTGGCCACCCTGCTGCAGCCTGCCGACCCGAACGCATGGCTCGAGCTCGTCGCGATCGGTCTCCTCGGGACCATCGCAGGCCTCTTTGCCGCGGCCGTGGCCGCAGCCCGGCACGGCGGGGGCCAAGAGGTCGCCGAGCCGTGAGCGGCGAGCACCCTTGACAGCGCGCGAGCGCGCCGTCACCAGCCTCGAGGCATGACTCGGCCGGCGCAAGCTCTCCCCGACGTCAGCGATCTTCGCGATCTCAGCCGCTTCCTGGTCGCCCTCGGCGATCCCACACGCCAGCAGATCCTGCTCGTCTTGTCCCGCGAACGACTGAACGTCAGCCAGCTCGCGTCCCGCTTTCACCTCTCGCGACCGGCCATCTCGCATCAGCTGAAGGTCCTCAGCGACGCGGGGCTGCTGATCCAGGACCGCCTGGGACGAGAACGCCGGTATCGTCTCGACAGCGCGTCCTGCCAGCGCTTCGTCGAGCGGCTGTCCACCTTCGTCCAGGAATGCTGCGGGGCGAGCGGTTGCGGGCCGCTTTCGCGGCCGCTATCGCGCTGAGCCGGGCGCGCCCCGGCGATCGCGTGCGGATTGTGCGCCCGCGCGGCGGGGTGGCAGAATCCTCCGCTCGTGTCGCGGCTCTTTCCCGTCTGGGTCGTCGCGGGAAGCGCGCTTGCGCTGCTGTACCCGCCGGCATTCACCTGGTTCTCCGGCCGCCTGATCGTGTGGGGACTCGCGGTCATCATGCTCGGGATGGGCCTCACGCTGAGCGCGGCCGAGTTCCGGGCGGTCTTCGAACAGCCGCGATCCGTGGGGCTCGGCGTCGCGGCACAGTTCGGGATCATGCCGCTCGCCGGGTGGAGCATCGCCACCGCGCTCCGCCTACCCGAGCCGGTGGCGGTCGGCCTGATCCTGGTCGCGTGCTGTCCCGGCGGGACGGCGTCGAACGTGGTGAGCTACATCGCGCATGCGAACGTTGCGCTGTCCGTCGTGATGACCACCTGTTCGACCCTCGCCGCTGTCGTGCTGACCCCGCTGCTCACTGCCGTGCTGGCCGGCTCGTACGTCCCCATCGAGGCGGGGCCCCTATTCGCCAGCACGGCGCAGGTCGTGCTCGTGCCGGTGACCCTCGGCGTGCTGGCGAATCGCTACGCGCCACGCGTGGTGGCGTTCCTCCTCCCGGTCGCGCCGCTCGTCGCGGTGCTGGCGATCGTGCTCATCTGCGCCAGCATCATGGGTCAGAACCGCGAGGCGATCGTGACCGCGGGGCCACGCGTGCTCCTCGCGGTCGGCCTGCTGCACGCCACGGGCTTCGGGCTCGGCTGGCTCGTCGCGCGGGCACTCGGCTTCGACGAGCGCACAGCACGCACGACGAGCATCGAGGTGGGGATGCAGAACTCGGGGCTGGGCGTCGTCCTCGCGACCCAGCACTTTGCGAGCCCGCTCACCGCGCTCCCCTCGGCCATCTCGGCGACGGTGCACTCGCTGTTCGGCGCGGTCCTCGCGGCTCGCTGGCGCGCGCGGCCAGTCGCGGCTGGCCGAGGAGCACGGCGCTCGTCGGCTCGAGCGGCGACCCGGCGACCAGCGCCAGCCGCGCGTGGGGGACCTGGAGAGCAGCGTCGCCCCGGATCTGCCGCACCGCCTCGAGCAGATCGTTGATCCCATCGAGGTTCCCCGCGACGAGCGCACCCCCGTGCGGGTTGACGCAGGGGCGTCGTGGCCACACGCCTGGCGCGGCGATGCCCCAGATCTCGAGACCGAGCAGTGCCAGCGGCCCGGGGTCGGCGAACACGCACGCGACGTCGACCTCCGCCGGGCGCACCCCGCTGCGGCGCCACAACCCCCTCGCCGTCCGCCGCATGGCCCGCTGTGTCGACCTGGCGAACCAGCTCATCGGATCCCGCGTCGCACTCGGCACCCCGACCTGGATCCAGTCGAGCACCGGAACGGGACGACAGCGCGCTCCACGGGCTCGCTCGGCCGTGGTCACCACGAAGGCCCCAGCACCGATCGCCGGCGGCGCGCAGTCGACGGCACGCAGGGGCGCGGCGACCACGGGGCTGCGCGCTCGCTCGGATCGAGCGAGCGCGCGCCGGACCAGGGCTCGAGGATCGTGCACCGCGCGGGCGCGCAGCGCGCAGGTGGCTACCGCCAGGGCCGTGTCGCGCACGCGGCGCTCGTGCTGCCAGCGCCGCAGGACCACGGCGGCCACCTCGCGCGTCCCGACGAGCCCGAAGGGCGCAAGCGGCCCCGGAGGCTCGCTCGACCGCGCCAGGCCGTCGCGCGCGTGCCAGCCCACGACCACGGTTGCCCTGCCCTCGCGTACCGCCATGGCCGCCAGGCCAACCATCGCGGGAACGCTCCCCGGACCGAAGGGCACCGCCGCGTACCAGTCGAGACGAGGGATGCGGAGCACGCCCGGAAGATCGTATTCCCAGGCCGCCTCGCGATCGAAACGGACGACGCCATCTACCGCGTCGATCCGCAGCCCCGCCTCGCGCAGAGCGGCGGCGATCGCCCGCACACCGAGGGCATGCTCGCTGGCCGGCTCGCGCCGCGTGGTACGAAGCTCGCCGATGCCCGCGATGACCGCTGTCACGGCAGCCGTCGCGCCCGCCGCGCCCCAGCACGCGCCCGGGTCGATCGGGAGCGCTCGCGCACGACGCGCCAGTGGGGTAGCGCGATGTCGTCCGTGACGTCGTCGAACTCGACCCGGACGCGCAACCCCTCGCGCAGCGCCTCAGGCGCGCAGCCGCGGATCTGCCCCACCATGAAGACCCCTTCGTCGAGCAGCACGACTCCCGCAGCATAGGGCACGAGCGGCTGGAAGGCCGGCAGCGTCGGGCCGTGGATGACAGTCCAGCTGTAGACCCGCCCGAACCCACTCGCGCGCACCCAGCGAAAGCGCAGCGCGCCGCAGGAGGGACACGCCGGCCGCGGTGCGAAGCGACAGCGGCGGCATGCCCCACAGCGCTGGATGCGCAGCTCGTGGCGTCGGCAGGCGGCCCAGAATTCCGCGGTGTCCGGCCCAGGCTGGGGCAAGGGCGGGCGGACCGCCGCCGCGTCGTCGGCCGTCATCGGACGAGCACGAGCGCCCCGTAGGGGTCGCTCGCCGCGGCCGCGACGAAGACCACCTCGGCGTCGGGCACCTGGCAGGACGAGGTGCCGCGGAGCTGGCGCACGGCTTCCCCGAGGTTGTTGAAGCCATGGATGAAGGCTTCGGAGAGCTGCCCTCCGTGGGTGTTCACGGGCACCTGGCCATCGGGCCAGGCGAACGCGCCGCGTGCCGCGAGCGGACCCGCCTCGCCAGGCGCACAGAACCCCCAGTCCTCGAGCGCGAGCAGGACCATGGGCGTGAAGTGATCGTAGACCATGGCGACGTCGACATCTGCGGGCGCGAGGCCGGCCTCGCCCCACAGGCGCGCTGCGGCAGCACGCATCCAGCGCCGGCGCTCGAAGGCGAACCAGTCGTGGGGATGATGGTGCGCCGGCCCGAGGCACTGCGCGGCAGCCTGGATGCGCACGGGACGCTGGCGCAAGTCGCGTGCCCGATCCATGGCGGTCAGCACCACCGCACAACCGCCATCCGATTCGAGACAGCAGTCGAGCAGCCGCAAGGGCTCGGCGACCCAGCGCGAGGCCCGATGATCGGCGAGCGTGATCGGCTGGCGCATCAGTGCCCGGGGATTGCGCACCGCGTGACTGCGCATGGTCACCGCGACGGCCCCGAAATGCTCCTCGGTCGCCCCGTAGTCCAGCATGTAGCGGCGGGCGATCAGCGCCATCTCGTGGACCGGGGCGACGACCCCGAAGGGGACCTGCCACTGGTAGAAGCCGGCGATGCGCGGCTCGATCTTCTCCCACGGCCGGCCGCCCTCGGTCGCGCCCCGACCGAAGGACGAGCGCCGGCCGCGATTGCGGGCGCGGAAGGCGAGCACCACCGACGCCCGCCCTGCGCGGATCGCGTCCGCCGCGCTGGCAATCACCGCGCAGTAGGCCCCGCCACCGTGGGAGTGCGTGGAAAAGAAGCGAACGCGTTCGAGACCGAGGGTCGCCACCACCCCGGCGATGCCCGTCGACTCGATGTCGTAGCAGCACAGCCCGTCGACATCGCGCACGGCCAGTCCGGCATCGTCCAGCGCCGCCACGATGGCCCGAACCGCGACGTCCGTCTCGGAGATGCCGAGCTGTCGGGCGAACGGGGTCTGCCCGATCCCGACGATCGCGGGCGCGGGCGGTCGTCGACCGCGCCGCGGCGCGCTGCCCCTCACACGGGCCACCGCTGGCGGAGCCACGGCAGGATCGCGTCCTCGGCGGCCCGCTGCCGGGGATGCCGCCGGCGCGCGCCCTCCTCGCCGACGGGCTCGAGATAGTGGCTCGCCCAGTCGAGATCGACGTACACCTTATCGGCAGCGGCGAGAGCGGCGAAGGCGGCACGGGCTTCTGCCGGATAGATGTCCGTGTCGGCGAGCGCGTTCACCATCATGGTCGGCACCCGAACCGCCGGCAGCGTGCGCTCGAGCGCCGCGTTCGAGGCGAGGCCTGACCAGGTAGAAAGCCATCCGCGCGCGCTCATGCTGCGGGCCAGGCCTTCGCCGAAGTTGCCGACCACGGGATCCCGTCCGAAGGCGAAGATCGATCCCAGCGGTCGCTGCGAGGGATCGAGCCGCGGATCGAGGTAGCGGGGATCGGCCAGCGTCCGGTAGACGAGGAAGTATCGGCGCTGCAGCCCTTCGCGTGCGAGTCGGGCGCGCTCGCTGGCGGGGAGACCGCCGGCATCGGGGAGCCCGAGGCGGCGGCGCGCGGCGCGCGTGGACTCGCACCACTCCAGCGCCCGAGCATCGAGGCGCGCGCAGCGGGCGCGCTGCGCTGCGCGAAAAGCCGCGACGAACTCCGCGGCATACGCCGACGGCCCGGCGCGCATGGGGCGGTAGCCATTGCGCGGGTCGTACATGTCGAGCCGCCAGTCGGCGGCCACCGGGTCGTGCTCGTCGACGACCGAGGGATCGAGGCGGTCGAGGAGAAAGCGGCCCTCGCCCGGATGCGCCGCGAGCAGAATCAGGCCGTCGGCGCCGGGCAGATCCGTCTCGCGCAGCGCCACCCGATCCCCGGAGGGCGCCGCCGCGAGCCGGTCGGCAGGCGCCAGACCCGCCTGCGCCAGGTAGAAGGCAAAGAGCGACCCCCCGCCGGAATTGCCGAGCAGGATCACGCGGCGAAAGCCCCGTCCTCGCAGCCAGGCGATGCTGCCGGCCACGTCGAACAGCAGACGCTCGTGCAGCGCATCGGCATCGTTGTTGAGGTAGCGCGTCGTGGAGCCGAAGACCGCGTAGCCGCCCGCCACGAGCCACGGCACCAGGTAATGGCGGGAAAAATCGGCGCGCGGATGCATGGCGAGCACCACGACGTCGGGATCGCGCGCCGGCGGCAGCCAGAGCAGACCGGTCAGCGGAACGCCGTCCGCCGCGGCGTGCTCGACCAGCTCGTGCCGCGTTCCCCGACCAGGGTCGTGGAAGCTGTGGGGTGGGTGCAGGCGCTCGCGCATCGCGTTGTCCTCTGGCGTACCGCAGGCCGCCGCGGTCCCGCCAGACCCGGGGGCGAGCGTTTGCCAGCGGAGGTCGTTCCTGGCAACGCCGCCGCATGGCCCCCAGGCGCACGATTGCGGAGCTCCTCTCGTCCAGGCACCCGCTCGTGCTGCCCGGGGTCTGGGACGCGCTCTCGGCCCGCATCGCCGCGGACAGCGGCTTCGAGGCCCTCTTCCTCTCGGGTTTCGCCATCTCTGTCGCCCGCCTGGGCTCTCCGGACATCGGCCTGCTCACGCAAACCGAGATGCTCGATACCGCCCGGCAGGTCTGCGCGGCAGTACCCTGTCCCGTGGTCGTCGACGCCGACACCGGCTACGGCGGCGCCGCGAACGTCGAGCGTACGGTGCGCGAGCTGGTCCGCGCCGGAGCGGCGGGCTGTTTTCTGGAAGACCAGGTGTGGCCCAAACGATGCGGGCATCTGCCCGGGAAGCGCGTCGTGCCGCTCGCGGAGTATCTGCCGAAGCTCCGCGCTGCGCTGCGGGCGCGCGGCGATGCGCCCTTCCACGTCACGGCACGCACCGATGCCCGTGCGGTGGCAGGGCTCGACGAGGCGATCGCCCGTGCCCGGGCATTCGCGGAGCACGGCGCGGACGCGGTCTTCGTGGAGGCCCCGGAGTCGATCGAGGAGATGGCCCGCATTCGCGCAGCGCTCCCGCCCGAGGTCACGCTGGTCGCGAACATGGTCGACGGCGGTCGAACGCCGCTGCGACCGGCAGCGCAGCTGGCCGCCGCGGGGTTTCAGCTCGTCGTCGTCCCCGTGGCCGGGCTGCTCGGCGCCGCTCACGCCCTGCGCGAGGTCTTCGGCGCGCTCGCCCGCGACGGCGCGACCTCGGCCGTCAGCGATCGTCTGCTCGACTTCGCGCGTCTCAACGCCCTGGTCGGACTGGATGCCGCCCTGGCGTCCGCCACCGACCTCCCCCTCCAGCCGTGATCGCTACCGCCGGAGGCGTAGCGCGCGAGCCGCCCCGCCTGCCGACTTGCGTCAGGACCCGCGATTGCGGGAGGCTGCCGAGGCCTATGCTCGCGCCCTTCGACCCCCCGCTTCGTGCCCTGATGGGCCCCGGGCCCAGCGACGCCCCGCCCTCGGTGCTGCGCGCCATGTCGGCGCCGCTGATCGGCCATCTCGATCCGCGCTTCATCGACGCCATGAACGAGGTGCGGACGATGCTGCAGCAGATCCTCAGGACAACCAACGAGGTCACCTTCGCGCTGAGCGCGCCGGGGAGCGGCGGCATGGAGCTCTGCCTCGTCAACCTGCTCGAGCCCGGGGACGAGGCCGTCGTGTGCGTCAACGGCGTGTTCGGCGGCCGCATGGCCGACATCGTCGAACGCTGCGGCGCGCGGCTGCACCGCATCGACGTCCCCTGGGGGCGGCCGGTCCTCCCCGACGATCTGGCGCCAGTGCTCGCCCGGGTGCGGCCGAAGCTGGTCGCGGTCGTCCACGCCGAGACTTCCACCGGCGTCCGCACTCCCCTCGAACCGCTCTCGGAGCTGACGCATGCCGCCGGCGCGCTCTTCGTCGTCGATGCCGTCACCTCGCTCGCCGGCATCGACGTCCGCGTCGACGACTGGCGGATCGATGCCCTCTACAGCGGCTCCCAGAAGTGCCTGAGCGCTCCGCCCGGCCTCTCGCCGGTGACCATCGGGCCAGCAGCGATGGAGGCCGTGCGCCGCCGCCGCACCAAGGTCCAGAGCTGGTTTCTCGATCTGACGCTGCTCGCCGGATACGTCACCGGCGGCGCCGGGCGCATCTACCACCACACCGCGCCGGTGGCGGCGCTGCTCGCCCTGCACGAGGCGCTCCGCCTGGTGCTGGTCGAAGGCCTGGAGGCGCGCTTCGAGCGCCATCGCCGGGTGCACGAGTACCTGCGCGAGGGTCTCGAGGCACTCGGGCTTCGCTTCGTCGTCGAGCCGGCCTACCGCCTCCCGCACCTCAACCTCGTCTGGGCGCCCGAGGGCGTGAACGAGGCTGCCATCCGCCGCGAGCTCCTCGACACCTACGGGATCGAGATCGGCGGCGGGCTCGGGGAGTTCGCGGGCAAGGCGTGGCGGATCGGCATCATGGGCGGCAGCTGCACGCTCGGCCACGTCGATCGCCTGCTCGCGGCCCTGCGGCGACTGCTCCGCTGAGCCCCTCGACGCTCAGGGTGCGTCTCAGGCCGTCATGCGCCGGGTGAAATCCCAGCTCGTCATGCGCAGGGGATCGAGCCGGATCGCGACCTCGGTCGCGGCACGGGCCACGAGCCAGCGCGCCAGTGGCGAGTCGCCGCTGCCAAGATAGCGCGCGATGAGCCTAGGCAGCAGTTCGGCCCCACGGGATGGGTCGATCGTGGCCACGGCGCGCCCGCGCACCCCGCGGTACGGAGGGACGTCGGCGGCCACCTCGAAACCGCAGCGCCCGTCGCCGCGGAGCCGCGCCACCACTCGCGCCCCGGCCTGCGTTGCGCACCACAAGCAGCCATCCTCGTAGAGAAACCAGAGCGACACCACGACGGGGAAGCCCTCGGGGTCGAGGGAAGCCAGTCGGATCGGCACGACTGCCTCGCGGAGATGCTGCTCGATGCGTTCTTTCGACCACGGGCCCCGAAGCACGCGCATGCGACTCGCTCCTCGACGCCTCATCGCAGCCAGCTGGGCCAGGCGCAAGCCTGACACTCCGGCCGAGTATGCTATGGGGGAGCGCACCATGGGGCAGCTCATCGCGGGGTGTCTGGCTCTCGTCGCGCTGGCCACCGCCAGCTGCACCCGGCTCCCGAGCGCTCCTTCGCCGATCGTCCACCGAAAGCCCGCGCCCGATGTGCTCGTCTCGCGCATCGCCCTCGGCTCCTGCCTGCAGCAGCGCCGGCCGGCGCCAGCGCTGGTCGCCATGGCGGCGCTCCGCCCGGATGTGGTGCTGCTGCTCGGCGACAATGTCTACGCGGACACCGACGACCCGCGCCGCATGCGGGAGGCCTACGCAGAGCTCGCCGCCAACCCCGACTATCGCCAGCTCGTCGCTGCGGCCCCCATCCTTGCGGTGTGGGACGACCACGACTACGGGGCGAACGACGCCGGAGCCGAGTGGGCCATGAAGCATGCCGCCAAGCGCATCCTCCTCGACTTCTTCGACGAGTCGCCCGACTCGCCGCGCTGGCAGCGCGACGGCATCTACGATGCGCGCATCCTCGGGCCAGCGGGGCGGCGCGTCCAGATCGTCCTGCTGGATACGCGGTGGTTCCGGAGCCCGCTTCGCCGCGAGGGCCAGGCCTACGTTCCCGTGCGCGACCCCAAGGCCACCATCCTCGGCGCCGCACAATGGGCCTGGCTCGAAACCCAGCTCCGTGTGCCCGCCGAGGTGCGGATCGTCGTCTCGAGCATCCAGGTGCTCCCCGAGGAGCACCGCTTCGAAAAGTGGGCCAACATCCCGGCCGAGCGCGAGCGACTCCTCGAGGTCCTGCGGAGCGCCGACGCGCGAGCCACGATCATCGTCAGCGGCGATCGCCATCGGGGCGAGCTGTCGGCGCTCGCGTCCGCGGACGGTGGACAACCCCTCTACGAGCTCACCGCGAGCAGCCTCAACGCGGCGATCTCCGGCAGCGAGCCCAATCGCCTGCGCGTGGGCCCGCTCGTCACCGAGGCCAACTTCGGCACGATCGATTTCGCCTGGGACGCGGCACCGCCGGAAGTCGTGCTGCGGCTGCACGACATGCACGGCGCGGTGTTGGTGGAGCAGCGGCTCGCGCTCGCCGCCGCGGGGGCGCCGTGAGCGCGGGAGCGGGGACATGCTGAGCGCGGCCACCCTGCCCGAGCTCCTGCACCGTGCGGCAGCCACGGCGCCGGCGGCCACCGCCCTGCGGTACCGGGACGAGCGGCTCAGCTACGCCGACTGGGCGCATGCGGCGGGGCGGCTCGCTGCGGCCTTCGCCGCGCGCGGCGTGTCGCGGGGGGACGTCGTGGCGCTCCTCTTGCCCTCGACGCCGCTGTACCCGATCGCCTATCTGGCGGCGGCGCGCCTCGGCGCCATCACGACCGGCATCAACGTCCGCTATCGCCGCAGCGAGCTGGCGCACATCGTCGAACGGGCCGTTCCCCGGCTGCTCGTGGCCGTCGAGCGCTGGCACGACGCCGACTTCCGGGCGATCTGCCCGGCGGGCCCCGACGTGCTCTGGCTGCGGCCGGAGGAGCTGCGTGCGGGAACGCTCGCCCTCGTGGAGCGTCTGGCTGCGGGCGCGCCATCGCCTCCGCTCGTCGCGGCGGCCCCCGACGATCCGGTCGCGATCGTCTTCACCAGCGGCACGACGGGCCGCCCCAAGGGCGCCTGGTACGCGCACCGCAACCTTGCCGCTCTCGCGGCTATCGAGGCACGCCGCCATCCCGAGGGCCTGCCGCCGGGGCGCGTCCACCTGGCAGCCGGTTTGTCCTTCGCCCACATCGGCACGATGGCGCGCATGGCCGTCCAGATCGGGACGCTCACCGACCTGCTCATCCACGACACCTTCGAGCCTGCGGCGGTGCTCGCAGCGATCGAGCGCGAGCGACTCACGCATCTCGGGGCCTTTCCGACCCAGGCGGTCATGCTGCTCGACCATCCCGAGCGCGCGCATCGCGATCTCTCCTCGCTGCGCACGGTGCTGCTCGGCGGGGCGCCGGCCTCGCCCGCGCTGATCCGGCGCGTCCAGGAGACGCTGCGGGTCCGGGTGGAGGTCCGCTACTCCTCGACCGAGGTGGGCATCGCGACCAGCTCGCTGCCCGACGATCCGCCCGAGGTGCTCGCCACGACCGTCGGTGTGGCCACGCCCGGCGTCGAGCTGCGCATCGTCGACGCGCAGGGGTGCCCCCTGCCGCCGGGCGAGGCCGGCGAGGTGCTCGTGCGCTCGCCGGCGACCATGCGTGGCTACTGGCGCGATCCCGAAGCCACGGCCGCCACGCTCGATGCCGAGGGCTGGATCCACACGGGCGACATCGGGGTGCTCGAGGCCGACGGCCATCTGCGGCTGCGGGGCCGCCAGAGCGAGATGTACATCCGCGGCGGCTTCAACGTCTATCCGGCGGAGATCGAAGACCTGCTCGCTTGTCACCCGCGGGTCGCGCGCGCGGCCGTCGTCGGCGTTCCCGATGCCCGGCTCGGGGAGATCGGCTGGGCCTTCGTGGTCCCGCGCGAGCCCTCCGCGCCACCGACCCTGAGCGAGCTGCGCAGCTTCGTGGGCGCCGAGCTGGCGAGCTTCAAGCGTCCCGACGGCCTGACGATCGTTGCCGAGCTGCCGCTGACCCCAATGTTCAAGGTCGACAAGCGCGCCCTGCGTGCGCTCGGCACACAGCAGCGCGAGCGGCCCTAATCCCCGCCGATCTGCGCCGCTAGCCGCCGTGCCTCCCTGCCCCAGTAGGTCTCGGGATGGCGCGCGGCCAGGATCTCGAAGGCCGTTCTGGCCTCCGCGGGATGGGTGGCGCGCTGCGCCTCCGCCTTGCGGAACGCGAGCTCGATGGCCGCGTCGTCCTCGCCGTAGCGCGCCCGATAGTCGTTCGCCTCCGCATCGGCCCGCTCGAGATCGCGCAGGCGGTAGAGGGTGAGCGCGAGAAAGTACTGCGCGCGCCGCCGGCGGGCCGGCAGCTCGCTTTGCCGGTCGCGGATGGCCACAAAGACCCGCTCGGCTTCCCGGTAGCGGAGCGCGTGATAGAGCGCCTGCCCCTCGGCGAGACCGCTCAGCACCTCGTCGAAGAAGGGATCTCCCGGCGCCGCCGGATAGCGGGCCCGGTAGCTACCGACCACTGCCCGAGCGCCCTCCGCATCCAGCGCGGCTAGGGCGGCCCGCGCGAGCGCTACCGTCGCCTCGCGGGCCGCCGCCGCGTCGAGGTCCGCCTGGGCCAACACTTCCGCGAGCAGTTCCGCCGCACAGCGGGGCCGGTTGCTCCGCTCGCAGGCGAGCCCGGTCAGGCGCGCGATCTCGGCGCGCGGTTCGATCCCGGAAGCGAGCAGCCGCTGACCGACCGCGACCGCCGTGGCCCACTGCGCGGAAGCGACCAGACGGCCGAGAAGCTCGCGGCGCGCGCTCGCCTCGGGCCCAGCCTGCTCGAGGAGGCTGGTGGCCTGTCCCTCGGCCGCTGACACCCGCCACACCTGCAGCGGCTCCCTACGGTAGACGCTGAGCGGACCGTCGACCGTCGTCACGAGGTGCCACTGCGGTCCTGGCTCGAAGCGTTCGAGGGTGAGGGGACAGCGCCGGCAGCCGTACCAGGGAAGACGCGCGCCGCCCGCGATGACCACCGCGTCCTCTACGGCGGCCAGCTCGCGGGCCTGCCCCGCCGGATCCTCGCTCGCGATCCGCTGCACCTGCGTGCCGCCAGCGCCCAGATGGAAGTTCTTCAGGCGATGGAGAAAATCCCAGTCGGAGACGAAGCGCTCGTCGGGGAAGCGCGCCATCAGAAGCGCGTTGACCCGCCGTTGCTCCCCGAAGGCGTCGCGGGTCGGGCGGGTGAGCACCACTGCCTGCCCGATGCTCAGCACGAGAAACACCCCGAGGGCGACGACGCCCACCGCCCGGCGCCGCCCGATCAGCAACCGCGCGTAGGCTGCGAGGGCGAGCGCGAGCGGGATCGAGAGAAAACACAGGTAGCGGAAGATGTGCGGGACGAGGAGCACCCACTGGCCGTTCTCTCGATGGGACGGCATCGCCGAGAGGCAGGCCAGCAGCACGAGGAAGTACACAAGCCAGGTCCCCGTTTCCCGGAATCTCGCTAGAAAGAGCAGGGCGAGCCCGAGGGTTGCATGGGGATACCACCCAGCGAACCAGCTGCCGAACTCGGTGGGTAGCAGCAGCATGCGCGAGTAGTCGGTCACGATGTCCCAGGAATGCGGCAAGAAAATCGCCACCCGGCGCACCACGTGAAAATCGCGGATGGGATCGCCGAAACGCAGCCACTGCCAGCCATGGTAGGCCGCCAGCCCCAGGACGAGCGTCCCCGCGCAGACGAGCGACTGGGGCCAGGTCGTGCGCAGTCGCCGCAGTGCCTCGACGGCAAAGACGGCTCCGACGAGCAGGCCCCATTGTTTGGTCGAGTAGGCAAGCAAGAGAAGCATCCCGGCCCCCGCAGACGCCGCGATCGCCGGCGCGCCCCGCCAGCGGAGGCACGCCTGCCGGTACAGCCAGAAAGCCCCGAAGGCCCACATGGCCAGCGGAATGTCGATCACGAAGAGCGTGCTCGAGAGCACGTCGAGGGGGAACACCGCCAACAACGCCATCGCGAGGAGCGGCGCCCATCGTTCCGGCCACTCCTGCCGGGCGAGGGCCCAGGCCAGGATGACGTTCACCAGACTCGCGCAGAAGACGAAGCCGACGAAGCTCCATTCGCTGACCCCCAACAGGCGCATGAAGCCGACGACGGGCAGCCAGAAGGCGAAGCGCCAGTCGTAGGCCCGCTCGGGATTCCACTGCCCGGTGCGAAGGATGTCGTGGTAGCAGTGGAAATAGCCCGGGTCGTCGCCGAGACCGTAGCCGCTGAAGAGCGCGATCCGGAGCAGCGCGGCGACGACGAGAATCGTCCACCAGGCGAGGCGCATCAGGCGAGGTCGGCAAGGCTCTCGGCCGCAGAACGCACGCGCAGCTCGAGGCGACGGAGATCGTCGGCCACGGGCACCTGGCGCAGCCCCGCGAGGCCGCGCAGGCTCTCGGCCCGCAGCGGCAGCGGGACCCGTAGCGCTTCGGCCAGGCGCAGGAGCAGCAGCACCGGGCCGAAGGGCAGCGGCACGAAAACCGCCCGGATGCCGAGCTGGCGGGTCATCGCCCGGAAGAAGGCGCGAACATCCAGGGGATGGGGCTCGGCGCAGTTGAGCGCGCCCGCGAGCTTCCGCTCGAGGGCGCGCACGATGCCCTCGCACAGATCGTCCACGTGAACAGTCTGCAGCGGCTGGCGGCCGCCGCCAAAGAGCGGGACGACATGAAAGACCCGGGCTGCCCGGGCGAGCTGCTGGAAGAGCCCCGTGCCCTCGCGGGCGAGGATCAGCCCGGGCCGCAGCACGAGATCGCGCTGCGGATCGCACAGGGCTTCCATGGCGTACTTGCTGCGCGCGTAGAAGCTCGGGGCATCCGCGGCGGCGGCCACGGTCGAGACGAAGACGACGCGGGGGACGCCGCAGCGCTGCGCCACCTCGAACAGCCGGCGCGTGCCATCTTCGTTCACGCGCCGGGCGCGGCGCTGATCGGTCTCGCGGGTCGCCCATGCCGCGTGCACCACCACGTCGGCGCCGCGGAGCAACGCTTCGTCGATCTCGTCCGGCAGCACGCATCGACCGACGCGAACGGCGGGCATCGTGCGGGCGAACCCCTCGGGATCGCGCACCAGGGCGCGTACCTCGTGTCCTCCGCGCAGCAGGCGTGCGCACAGCGGCCGGCCGAGAAATCCCGACGCTCCGGTCACCGCGACGATCATCCCAGCCGCCTCGCGAGCAGGGTTCCGACACGATCCGCGTTCGCCATGATATTGAAGGTCAGGCCCTTGGGCGGAAGCCAGGGGAAGACCGAGCCATCGGCCAGGTAGACCGCCTGCGTCCCACGAAGCCGCCCGTCGCGATCGCAGGTGAGCGGGCGGTCCTCTGGCGTGATGGGAAAGGTGCCTGCGTAGTGAATGCTCGAGCCGTGGCCAGGCCGGATGGTCTTGAGCGGCAACACGCCGAGGCGCCGAAAACACGCCAGCAAGCGTCGCTCGTTGCTGCGCTGGACGCGCAGCTCGCTCGGCGCGGGCTCGTATTCGACGAGGAGACGGTCCGGCTCGCCACGACGGAGTAGGCAATGCTTTCCCGGCGCGGGCCGGTCCTCGTGGTGAATCCCGAGAATGGCGAAGGCCGGCATCAACACCTGCAGCAGACGCCTGCTGTCGCGCAGGGCGAGCGGCAGCTCCTTCATGAGCTTGAAGGTCAGCAGCGAGCGGTAGGAGAAGACCTGGGCCTGCAGCAGCCCACCCCTCGGCAAGCGTAGCAGGGCCGTCAGCTGGGCCAGGCTTGCGCGACGATCCGCGGCCCGCCGCAGCAGCATGCGTGGCGACAACGTCGGGACGTAAGCGTAGGCGTTGCACAGCATGGGGACGGGCTGGTCGAAGCAGCCGAGCGAGCGCAGGACGATCCACGCCGAGGCCACCGTTCCCGCCGCCAGCACCAGTGCAGCCGCCCGGTAGCGCTCTGTCGTGCCGCTGTCGACGCACAGCGCCTCGACCTCGACGCCGTCCGCCGTTTCGCGGAAACGCTGCACGAGGCGCCGCGACACGTAGCTGAAGCCAGGCGTTCCCACGAGCTCGTCGAGCGTCCACTGCGCCCGGTACACGGCCCGGCGGAAATCCGCCCAGTACTCCATGTCCTCGTAGCCGTAGGGGCCGCGGCCGCGATGCGCTCGCGTACACACGGCGAGCCGCGCGCGGCCGAGGACGAAACCGCGGCGCTGCAGGGCCGCCCGCCGGGCCTCGTAACGCGCGAGAATCAGCGTGGCGCTGGTATCGAGATCGAGCGGCGGCATCATCGAGGGGCTTGCCGGAAAGAAGGGGGCCAAATCGTCAGCGAGCCCGCATACCCCGACGCGCTCCGCCACCGTATCGTAATGTGGCTGCAGTTCCTGCAAACCGAGCCCCATCGCCGCCAGCTCGTCGTCGGTGAAGGGGAACACCCCGGCGCTCCAGGCGGCCCCGAGACCGCCCCGCGCAAGACTGATCGAGAGGGCAAAGTCCCGGGCCTCGATCGGGATGCGCTCCCGGGCGTCGGCCAGCACGTACATCCGGGGCGGCGTCAGCTGCGCACCGACGCGCACCGGGCCGAGCGGGATCCCCTCGTACCGCTCGCCAAGAAAATAGCGATGCTGCTGCGGATCGCCGCGGCGGATCTCGCTGAAGGGTCGCTCGGGCACGAGCGCCGCGTAGTGCTCGTCGCGATTGCCGTAGTCGAGCATGATGACGCGCCGACCGGCCCCGACCAGGGCGGCTGCCGCGTGGACGCCTCCGGGACCGGAGCCGACGACCAGGACCTCGCTCACGGCCGCCTCCGCACGGCCAGGGGCCAGAGCGCCAGGCCCGCGATCGTCCGCACCACCGCCACAAGGGCCAGGACCGGCAGGCGCGCCACCGTTCGCAGTCCGCCATCGACCGGCAGGAAGTCCGCCGCGCCTTCGGGCGAGGCTTCGAGCACCGCGGCCATCACGAGCAGCCGGCTCCGCAGATCCCCCTGCGGCCGCAGCAGCGCCGCCGCGGCGTCGAGGGGGCCGAGGGTCCAGGGATGCCGGCGCACGAAGGCCCACAGGGCCCGATCGGACGGATCGCTGGGTGCCGGGATGCGCTGCCGAATCGCCTCCTCGCAGCGAGCAAGCACCTCTGGCGAGGGCGTCCGGCCGACGAGGTAGCGTGCGGCCCGGGCGCAAAGCGCCGTCGAGACAGGCGGGACGGGAGCGCTCATCGGCGACGGAGATGCGTACGCAGCCACAGGCGGACCAGATGGCTGTACTTGTAGGCGGCCTCGTGCAGCAGATTGAACTTCGATCGGCGCCAGTCCTCGCAGTTCACGGGAACCTGCACGATGGTCCCGCCAGCGCGCTTGGTCAGGTAGCAGATCTCGAGCACGTAGGAGGACCCCTCGTCGATGCAGTGCGCGAACTCGCGCAGGCGGCCCGTCCGAAAGGCCTTGGCCGCGATCGAGTAGTCGTCGTAGTCGAGCCCGAGCAGGAGACGCGTCGCCCAGAGAAAGGAATCCGAGCCGAGGCGGCGCAGTAGCGTCCGCTTCTGCTGCCCCATCTTCTTCGAGCCCACGACGATGTCGCAGCGCTCGAGCAACTCGAGCGCGGTCGCGATGAAGGTCAGGTCGATCGAGAGATCCATGTCGACCGACACGAGCAAAGGGTAGCGCGCCCGCCGCACGAACTCGCGAAACGCGCGGCCGACACCCCGCTCGGGCAGATGGAAGAAGGTGACGTGACGAAAGCGCCGCGCGAGGTCCGCGCCGAGCACCGTGGTCGAGTCCGTGGAGCCGTTCGAGCCGATCAGGACTTCGAAGGGCCGCCCGAGACTCTCGAGATAGACCAGGAGGCGCTCGGTATTGGGCACGAGCAGCGCCTCCTCGTTGTAGACGGGAATGCCGACGGTGAACGGCGTCCGCGGCCCCACGGCCTCCACCGAGTCTGCCGGCGGCATCACGGTGCGGCCGGATCCACGCCAGCCTCCCGCAGGCGCGCCGCCGCATGCTGCGCCCAGGCGCTGTCGCCGTAGCGCTGCACGACGACACGCCATGCCGCGACGGCCGCGTCGCGCTTGCCGAGATGCCAGCGGGCCAACCCGAGGTGATAGCGCGCTTCGGGGGCGTTGAGGCCATCCGGGAAGCGCTGCACGAGCCGGCCGAAAGCCTCCTCCGCCTCCGCCCACCGCTCCTGCCGCAGGAGAATCTGGCCCTCGAAGTACGTCGCGTGGACGGCCGTCGTGGAGAGCGGCGCCAGCGCAGCGGCCTCGCGGAAGTATGCCAGCGCCTCGTCGAGTCGACCATCGCCGTGCAGCTTCTGGGCCTGGCGGTAGCGCAGGTCGGCCGCAGGTCGCCACAGCGCCCATGCAGCCCCGCCGAGCACCGCGCTGGCCATCACCAGCACGAGCGCGAGCGTCAGCCGCCGGCGGGCGGGCGACCAGCTCGCGCTCTGTGCGACCAGGTCGGTAACTGGTCGCAGGGGCGGGAGCGTCCTCGCCCGCCGCCCAAATCGCCGCAGCGGCGCAGCGAGCGGCCGCCCGAGCGGCGTGACCGCCAGCAGGAAAAGCACCAGCCCGAGCACCGAGGCGGCCTCGGACGCCACCACGATCGGCGGATCGCCGAACTCGAGCTCCACTCGCTCGCCCCGCGGGAAGACGAGCATGAAGCTCGGGCCGGCGAGCCACACGGTCTCGCCCGTGCGTGCCCGCCAGCGTGGGTGATACGAGATCCGGACCAGTACCGGGTGGCCGGGCCGGCATCCCGTCAAGGTGACACGATCGACCTCGAGGTGCTCGGCGATCGCGGGCGGCGCGGCCAGCGGCACGAGCGGGGGGCCCTCGGGGACCGCATCCAGCACAGCCGCGAACGCCGTGGACGACACGTCGTCGCCCTCGCCGACGAAGACCGGCACCGCATCGTCGGGACGAGCGCGCTTGAACCACTCGTACGCGGTCTCCTTCCAGCTCGGGGTGCGAATCGCGTAGGGGGCCCGCGACAGCGGGACCGCGTAGCGGCCATCGTTCTCGACGAGCCGCCAAATCTCGTAGGCGCCGGCCCGCTTTTCGAGCGCCAGGCCCGGCAGGCGGGCCGCGGCCTGTTTGACCTGGTCGCTGCGCACGATGAACTGCGAGACGTTCATCATGCGCAGGTGCTCCAGCCCCCGGGCCAGGTCGAAGCGCGCGCAGCCCCAGTCGGGGAAGGGGCAGGAGTGGGCCTTCGAGATCTCGGACTGTACGTAGAAGACGAAGGGCGCCGTCGGCGAGCCCTGCATGTACAGCCCTTCGAGGGTGGAGCGCCCCGTGAACAGCGGCAGGCTCTCGAAGATCCGCACCGTCCCCAGCGCCTCGTGATCGGGCGAGTGCTCGTAGACCACGCGCGGATCGCGGAAATCGCCCCGAAGGTGCTCGGCGAGCTGCGTCACCGTTCCCCACGGCGCCTTGGCCTCGAAGCCGGAGTAGTTCCACTTGATCCAGGCGGGAATGAAGGTGACGCGCTGCTGGACGAAGGGAATGACAGCCAGCGCAGCGGCCACGGGCAGCACCTCGATGGCAGGCAAGCGGGCGAGCAGGTAACCGAGACCGGCACCCGCCGCCAGGCACAGCCCGAGCTGGACGAAGGGCACGAAGCGAATGTCGACCACGTGAAAGGAATGGCCCGTCAGCCAGAAGAGCCCGGCGACGAGCATCGTGCCCCAGAGCGTCGCGAGACCGCGCGGGTACGCCTCCCGTCGCAGCAGCGCGAGGATGCCGACCAGGACAGCGCTCACGATCGCGATCCCGGTCGCTGGCCACAGGATCGGCGGCAGCACCTCCTTCCAATCGCGAATGGGCCAAGCGTGATTGTAGGCCGTCGTCCACGGTGCGTAGACGACGAGCGGCACCAGCCACAGGGCCATGAGGAGGATGGCCAGCCCGTGAACGCAGACGAGGATGCCGAGCCGCCGCCACCAGCCGCGCGTGGCGACGAGCTCGAGCAACGAGCCGAAGCCTGCCCAGAGCAGGGTGTAGCCGTGCGAGAGGCCGATGGCGGCTTCGAGCAGCCCCGTCCAGGCCACGCCGCGGCCCGTCTCGACGGCTCGGCGCAGGGCACCGAAGAAGAGCACCGTCAGGGCCAGACCGAAGGACAGCGCGAACTCGCCAGCCAGCGTGGAGGGAATGTTTCCACCCCACATGCTGTTGGCTTCCATGAAGAGGAAACACAGGCTGGCGAGCGCACCGAGCGCCGGGCCGGGGAAGGGCGTGCCGAGGAGCCGCAGCCCCAAGTAGCTGCACACGGGCAGCAGGAAGGTGCCGAGCACCGTCCCGATCTTGAAGGCGATGGTGAGCGGCATCGCCGCCGAGAGCGCCACGATGTTCAGGAAGGGGAGCGGGAAGTAGAACTGGAACAGCGGGAAACCGCAGTAGTTCCCCGGGCACCAGCCGCTCAGCTGCCCCTTGGGCAGCAGCACCTCGCGCAGGAAGAGCGCGGGGTAGTAGTGGGAGCCCATGTCGCCGCCGTTGGTGATCGTCGGCGTGAACATGACGGCGCGCGGGAAGTACGAGCCGATGAAGACCAGCGCCGCCAGCAGGCTGGCGGCGTCGATCACCGCGCGTAACGTCGAGCGCCAGGAACCCGGGCTCATGACCCCCGGGCGCGCAGGAGCAGCACCGCCACCCACACCGCCACCAGGGCCCCCGCGGCCCAGAAGAGCCACGGTCGCCACGACGCCACGCGCGAGGCCTCGGCGACGATCTCGACCATGCCTCGGCCGACTACGGCGTGGTGCACGGGACCGTCCTCGTACTCGGCGATCGCGAAGACAGGATACTTGCTGCCGGCCAGCGCGGTGCGATTCGTCGCGGAGACCTTGAGGGTTTTCTCCCCCCAGCCAGCGAGATCGAGGGCGTGCTCCGGGGGCTGCGCCTCGAGCCCTTCCGGCAGCTGCAGGAGCACGCGGATCTTTCGCGCGTCCGCGCTGAGGTTCTTCACCTCCACCCGCAGCGTGCCGCTACCGGCGAGCCCGCCCTCGATCGTCGGCCCCTTGACCGACAGCTTCGCCGGCGGCGGATTGCCCACCGTAACCGCGTGCACCTCGAGGGCCTGGAAGGGGTACTGATTCAGATCGGTGTAGTCGACCGCGAGGCGAAAGGGCCAGCGCCCTTCCCCGAGCTCGCCGACGGGCACGGACAGCGTTTCCTCCATGGAGGCGTCGGGCTCGAGCGACGGCCGGGCCTGGGCGCGGACCTCCTTGTCCTGAAACCGCAGCACCGGCATCACGGTCTGTGCCGCCTCGTCGCCGGAGTTCCTGATGGTGGCCGTCACCACCAGCGCACCGTCTCGCAGCTCGGCGCGGTGCTGGATGCCGATGCTGATCTTTCCAGCCAGCGCGGTCGACGCGGCAGCCGCCGCCAGGAGGAGCATCGCGAGAACGGCACGCATGGCAGTCAGGCTGGAATGCACGAAATCCGCGAACGGAACAACCGGCGCCGGGCTCAGGCCGTACCTGCCAGGATGGCGACCACGGCCTCGTGCACCCGGCCATTCGTCGCGACCGCCTCGCCGCCATCGACCGTGCGCCGGCCGGACCAGTCGGTAAAGCGCCCACCGGCCTCCTCGAGGATGGGGAGCAGGGGGGCGCAGTCCCAGCGATTCATCAGCGGATCGATCGCGATCTCGGCGCGTCCCGTGGCCACGAGCACGTAGGCATAGCAGTCGCCCCAGGTCCGCTGCATGGCCGTGCGATCGGCGAGCGCCAGCCACGCGGCGGATCGCCGCCGCGCCGCCAGCTCGTCGGTCACGCAGGCCAGCGCCGCGTCCAGGCGGTCCACTGCCGAGACGCGGCAGGGTCGCCCGTTGGCCGTGCAGCCGAGACCGCGAGCCGCGGCGACCATCTCGTCCAGCGCGGGCAAGTACACGACCCCGACCACCGGCTCGCCCTCCACCTCGACCGCGACCAGGGTACCGTAGAGCGGCACACCGCGGACGAAGGTCCGGGTACCGTCGATCGGATCGATGACCCAGCGCACCGGGGCGCCAGGGTTCGTCTCGCCGTGCTCCTCGCCGAGAATCCCGTGCTCGGGCCACCGCCTGCCGATCAGGTCGCGTGCCAGGGACTCCGCTTCGCGGTCCGCGCGGGTCACCGGGGTGTCGTCGGCCTTCCACTCGACTGTTGCAGCGCCGGTGCCGAAGTACGCCAGCGTCCGGCGGCCCGACACCCAGGCGACGTCCACAGCCATCCCAAGCAGGTCGCGCAGCGGGGGAACCACCATCTCTGAGGGCCGCCTACCACAGTGCCAGCCTCCGGGCCACGTGGGGCATCGTGCCCCACGGCTCAAGCCGTGGCGGAGCACTGCCGATGTAGCCGGCGGGGTGGAACCGACCACGGCAAGTGACCCGGGGAGCCCCGAGGGCTCCGCCGGGCGAGCTCTCCACCGGATGCTCCACGACGTGCTCGATGCAGGCCTTCCGCCCGAGGACCTGCGCCGCACCGACCCGAGCTTTCTCGGCCGGCTGCGCGCTCTCAACGGCTGCATTGGCAGCCTCATCCTGGCGACGCCAGTGACGGCAGGCATGTATCTGGCGCTCGGCGTGCCGAGCGCTGCCGCCACCGTCGCCATTGCTGGCGTTTTCAGCATCGGCATCATGCTCTGGCTGCGGCAGACGCTGCGCATCGCTGCGGCGGCGCAGGCGAGCGTGGCGACGCTCTTTGCCACCCTGCTTTTGCTCCAGTTCCAGCTCGGCGAGCTGCGCGTCATCGGGCAGAACTGGCTCGTCGTCCCCTCGCTGTACGCCGCGTTGGTGCTCGGCAGGCACGCCACGATCGTCTACGGGGTGCTGGCGCTGCTCGAGGTGGCCGTGGTCACGATCCTCGACCGCGACCTGCTGGCGCCCATTGCGGGGCTATCGCCGGAAGCGGCCGTGGCTTATACGATCGCTGTCCACGCACTGCTCGGCGCCGCGATCTGCGCGCTCGCGCTGAGCTTCCGGACGGCTACCCTCGCCGCGGAAGCCCGTCTCCTCGCCGCCAACCACGAGCTGGCGATCGCCACCGAGGCCGCTCGGCAGGCCTCGCGTGCAAAGAGCGAGTTCCTTGCCAACATGAGCCACGAGATCCGCACGCCCATGAACGGCGTGCTCGGCATGACCGACCTCGCGCTCGACACCGAGCTCACCGCCGAGCAGCGCGAATACCTCGTCACAGCGCGGTCGTCGGCCGTGGCCCTGCTCGGCCTCCTCAACGACATCCTCGACTTCTCGAAGGTCGAGGCGGGCAAGCTCGAGCTCGAGACGATTCCCTTTCACCTGCACGACACCCTGGCCGACCTGGTGCGCATGCTGGCAGTGCGGGCACACCAGAAAGGCCTGGAGCTGGTCTGGGACGTCGCGCCGGACGTCCCCGATGCGCTCCTCGGCGACCCGCACCGGCTTCGCCAGGTGCTGGTGAATCTTCTCGGGAACGCCATCAAGTTCACCGATCGGGGCGAGGTGGTCCTCCGCGTCGACCTCGTCGAGCGCCGTGGCGCCGAGGCCCTGCTGCAATTCGCCGTTGGCGATACCGGGATCGGGATTCCGCTGGAAGTGCAGGACCGGATCTTCGAGGTGTTCACCCAGGCCGATGGCTCGACCACGCGCCGTTTCGGCGGGACCGGCCTCGGCCTGGCCATCAGCCGGCAGCTCGTGGGTCTGATGGGCGGCACCATTGGCGTCACGAGCGAACCGGGCGTGGGCAGCACCTTCGTCTTCACGGCGCGCTTCGCCATCGACAGCGCGGCCGAGGAGCCCGCCGATCCCCTTCTGGCCACCTTGCGCGACCGCCGCGTGCTGGTGGTCGACGACAACGCCACCAATCGCCGCATCCTCGAGGCCATGGTGCGAGGATGGCGTGCCCGACCGCTGTGCGTCGCCAGCGGAGCGGAAGCGCTCTCCTGCCTGCGCACGGAGTCACCGGCGATCGACGTCGTGATTCTCGACCTGCAGATGCCCGAGATGGACGGACGCGAGGTCCTGCGGCGGATGCGCGACGAGCCAGGCTGTGCGGCAGTGCCCGTCGTGGTGCTGAGCTCGACCGGCTACGGCAACCACGCCGCCCAGTGTCGTGCGCTCGGGGCAGCCGCCTACCTGACCAAACCGGTCAAGAGCCGCGAGCTCCGCGCGCTGCTCGAAGGAATCCTCGCCTCGTCATCGGAGCCAACCGTGCCGCGGCCGCGCCCGACGCCGCCCCTCTCTCAACCGCTCGCGAACGGCCCCGCAGCTCGCACGGACCCCCGTCCGCAGCCCGTTCCCTTCCCGAGCGGCCTTCGCGTCCTGCTCGCAGAAGACCACGACATCAATGCCGCTCTGGTGTCGAAGCTCCTCGCCAAGCGCGGCGCCGTGGTACGAGCCGTCGCGAACGGCGCCGAGGCAGTCGCCGTCTCCGCCGCCGAGCGCTTCGACATCGTCCTGATGGACGTGCAGATGCCCGTCATGGACGGCTTCGCCGCCACAGCGGCCATCCGCGGCCGCGAGCGCCTGACGGGCGAGCACCTGCCCATCGTGGCCTTGACGGCGCACGCCATGCACCAGGATGTCGAGCGCTGCCTCGCTGCCGGCATGGATGCCCACATCGCCAAGCCGATCCGCGTCGACGAGCTGTACGGGGTCGTGGCGGACGTGGTGAACCGTGCCCGCGAGACCACCCGCGAGGCGACCGGGCGTCCAGCTCCGCCCGCCGCCCCGGCGCTCACTCCCGTGCGCGAAGCAGGGCCCGCAGCACATACGGCATGAGCCCGCCGTGACGGTAGTACTCCACGTCGTCCGGGGTGTCGACGCGGGCGCGGACGACGAAAGACGTCACGCGGCCATCCGGGGCTGTCGCGCGAACGGTCAGGCGCTTGCCAGGCTCGAGCGTCGCCACCCCCTCGATGGCGAACACCTCGTGGCCCGCGAGGCCTAGCGCTGCCGCGCTCTCCCCCGGCAAGAACTCCAGGGGCAGCACGCCCATGCCCACGAGATTCGCGCGGTGAATACGCTCGTAGCTCTCGGCGATCACGGCGCGCACGCCGAGGAGCAGCGTCCCCTTGGCGGCCCAGTCGCGCGAGGAGCCGGTGCCGTATTCCTTGCCAGCGATGACGACGAGCGGCACCCCCTCCTGGCGATAGCGCATGGCCGCGTCGTAGATCGCCATGCGCTCCCCGGAGGGGAAGTGGAGCGTCACCCCGCCTTCGCTCCCGGGAACCAGGAGGTTCCGCAGACGGATGTTCGCGAAGGTCCCGCGCACCATGACCTCGTGATTGCCCCGGCGGGCGCCGTAGGAATTGAAGTCTTTCGGCTGCACGCCGAGCGAGATCAGATAGCGCCCCGCAGGGCTGTCCGGCTTGATCGCCCCGGCCGGGGAGATGTGATCGGTGGTGATCGAGTCGCCGAGCAGCGCCAGGACGCGGGCGCCCGCGATATCGGCGAGCGGGCCCGGCTCCACGGGCATGTCGTCGAAGAAGGGCGGTGGCTTGATGTAGGTCGAGGCGGCATCCCAGGCATAGCGGTCGCCGGAGGGCACGGGCATGCGATGCCAGTGCTCGTCGCCCTCGAAGACGTGCTGGTATTCGCTGCGGAAGCGCTCGGCCGTCACGGCACGCAGCGCGGCTGACAGGTCGCCGGGGCTCGGCCACAGCTCGCGGAGGAACACGGGCTTGCCGTCGCGGTCGTGTCCCAGGGGATCGGTCTCCGGGTCGAAGTCCACCGTGCCAGCCAGGGCGTAGGCCACGACCAGCGGGGGCGAGGCCAGGTAGTTGGCCCGGGTCAGCGGATTCACCCGCCCCTCGAAGTTGCGGTTGCCCGAGAGAACGGCCGCGACCACCAGCTCGTGCTCTTCGACCGCCCGCGCCACGGGCTCGGGCAAGGGCCCCGAGTTGCCGATGCAGGTGGTGCAGCCGTAGCCGACGAGCGCAAAGCCTAGGGCGGCGAGATCGTCCAGCACCCCGGCTGCCTCGAGGTAGCGGGTGACGACGCGCGACCCCGGGGCCAGGCTCGTCTTCACCGACGGGGCCACGCGCAGCCCCCGAGCGACGGCGTTGCGGGCAAGCAGCCCCGCGGCCAGCATGACGCTCGGGTTGGAAGTATTGGTGCAGCTCGTGATGGCCGCGATCACCACCGAGCCGTGGCGCAGCTCGGTGCGCTCCCCACCGAGCTGGACCGGCACGGCCACACCCGCCGCCTGCGGCCGATCCTTGAGATACTCGCGGAGCGCCGCCTGCCACGAGGCCCTGGCGCTTCGCAGCGGGATGCGGTCTTGCGGCCGCCGCGGCCCGGCGAGGCTGGGCTCGATGGCCCCCAGGTCGAGCTCGAGGCGGTCGCTGTACGCGATCTCGGGCTCCTGTGCGGCCGGGCCGAAGAGCCCCTGGGCCTGATAATACGCCGCCGCCAGCGCGACCGTGCGCTCGTCTCGTCCGGTCAAGCGCAGGTAGGCCAGCGTTTCCTCGTCGACGGGGAAGAAGCCGATCGTGGCACCGTACTCGGGAGCCATGTTGGCGATCGTCGCGCGGTCGGCCAGCGCGAGACTCGCGAGCCCTGGCCCGAAGAACTCGACGAACTTGCCGACGACGCCACGCTTGCGCAGGAGCTCCGTCACGGTCAGCACCACGTCGGTGGCCGTCGCCCCGGTGGGCAGTGCCCCCGTGACGTGCACGCCGACGACC